>WBZS01000636.1_pt1 | contig 39488 bp, 24 predicted proteins | sample 5204201 | NCBI WGS metagenome assembly WBZS01 (sample SAMN12344357, study PRJNA552823) | activated sludge metagenome | biome: Activated sludge suspended growth; feature: Nitrification reactor; material: Wastewater; isolation source: activated sludge from nitrification reactor of wastewater...
CGTGTTGAGGTTGCTCTTGATGGTGTTGAAGTCGCCGTTGTAACGCTCGGTGATCTGCTGCGGGATTTCGCCCCTAGACATGCGGTTGACATAGTCGGCGGCCACGTTCAGCGGCCCGATCACCGCGTCCAGCGTGTCGTTGACGCCCTGCACGATCTTGCGGAAGTCGCCCTGGTGTTTCGCGGCGTCGGCGCGGGTGGCGAGCTTGCCCTCGACCGCGGCCGTGGACAGCCGGTTGGCGTCGGCGACCAGCGCGTTGACCGCGTCGATGCAGGTGTTCAGGTTTGACTTGATGGTGTTGAAGTCACCGTTGTAGTTGTCGGTGATCTTGCTCGGGATGTCGCCCTTCGAAATACGGTCGACGTAGCCGGCGGCGACGTTCAACGGCCCGATCACCGCGTCCAGCGTGTCGTTGACGCCTTGCACGATCTTGCGGAAGTCGCCCTGGTGCTTCGCGGCGTCGGCGCGGGTGGCGAGCTTGCCCTCGACCGCGGCCGTGGACAGCCGGTTGGCGTCGGCGACCAGCGCGTTCACTGCGTCGATGCAGGTGTTCAGGTTTGACTTGATGGTGTTGAAGTCACCGTTGTAGTTGTCGGTGATCTTGCTCGGGATGTCGCCCTTCGAGATACGGTCGACGTAGCCGGCGGCAACGTTCAACGGTCCGATTACCGCGTCCAGCGTGTCGTTGACGCCTTGCACGATCTTGCGGAAGTCGCCCTGGTGCTTCGCCGCGTCGGCACGGGTCGCGAGCTTGCCCTCGACCGCGGCGGTGGATAGCCGGTTGGCGTCGGCGACCAGCGCGCTGATGTTGGTCTTCAGCAGCACCAGCCATTCGTGCAACTGGTCGTCAGCAGAGGCCTTGGTCGCCTCGACCGTCAGGTTGCCCGCGGCAATGGCGCGCACGTAGGCGGCGACGCCGGCAAAGCCCTGCTGCACGCCGTTGACCGCGTCCTTCATCGCCTGGTGGTCACCGTGGCATTCGATCTCGACCCGCTCACGCAGGTCGCCATCGGCGATCTTGCGCAGGATGCGGTTGCCCTCGCCGATGGGCACCAGAATTGCGTCCAGCATCTGGTTGATGCCGTTGATCATGCCGGCGAAGTCGCCGTGCAACTGGCCCGGGTTGCCGCGAGTGCTCAACTGCCCGGCGCGCGAGGCTTCGGTCAGCCGCTGCAGTTCCTTGATCACCGCGCGCAAGTTGCCGCGCACGGTTTCGATGGTTTCGTTGATGAAGGCCTTCTTGCCAGGCAACTGCGCCAGCGGGGCGTCGAAGTTGCCTTCACCAAAGGCCTTGACCACGCCCATGGCCATCTTCTTGACCCCAACGTGGCCACTGACCATGTCGTTGATGCCTTGAGCCACGGTGGCGAATTCGCCCGCGTAGCGGTCGACCGGAATCACCACGTCGATATCGCCGGCCTCGTGTTCGCTGGCCATGTAGCTCATGTCGGCGATCAACGACTTCAAGGTCTCGCGCACGCGCTCGAAGCTGGTGCTGAGGGCGGCCAGTTCGTCCCTGCCCTGCACTGTGGCCAGCGATTCCAGTTTGCCCTGGGCCATGGCTTCGGCAGCGTTGAGCACGGTGCGGGAGTCGCTGGCCACGCGGCGTGCGACGTTGACGCAGTAGCCAACGATCAGCAAGCACAGCAGCGCGCCGCACCAGGCCGCGATGCGCTGCTTGGCCAGCAACGCTTCGCGCTGGCCGAGCAGTTGCTCCAGCCGGATGTTGGTGGCCTTCTGGAAGCGGCTGATCGCGGCAATCGCCTCGCTGCCGGCCTGCGCGGCCTGCGCGGCACCGGCGCCGCCGCCGGAACTCGCGCTGGCCCTGACCTGGCCGATGAAGGCGTCGACCGCCGCCTGTGCCTCGCTCCAGCCGGCCTGCGGGGTTTCGCCTGAACGCTGCATCGCGTCGAGCCGGTGCTGCGCCATCTGGCGCGCATTGGCCACCAGGCTGACGCCGGCCGACAGCCGGCCGAGTTCGTCGGGCTGCCACTGGCCGTGGCTGGAGGCCAGCGCGGCGGCGCCGCGAATCGTCGACACGCCCTCGGCCATCTGGCTCATGCGGTCAAGCGCGACGTCGATCGACAAAAACGACGCCGCATCCGGGTCGAGCAGCAGGCCGCTCTTGTCGGCCAGTTGCGCCATCACCGCCTGCGCCTGCACGACCAGGGCGCTGAACTGGTCAAAGGCCTTGGCGTCGCGCTCGGGCTGCGCCGGCAGCGCCTGCAGCTTGCCGCGCAGCGGCGCCCAGGTCTTGTCGACGTCCAGGGCGCTGGCCGACACCGCCTTGTCGGCATCGGCGACCAGCCGCTGCAGCTCGGCGTGCTTGGCGCGGTAGGCGTTGTCGGCCTCGGCGCTGCCGCCCAGCGCCAGCATGTCGGCGGTGCGCAGCGCCTGCAGGCCCTGGGTCATGCCGGCCACGGCCTCGGTCGACTTCAGCGCGGTCAGTTCGGTGCGGGTGAGGGCAAGCTGCTCTTGCTCGTTGCTGATGGTCAGCCCGAGCAGGGCCAGCAGCGGCACGGTCAGCGCGGTGGTGGTCAGCAGCAGCTTGCCGCGCAAGCCGAGGCGGGCGCTGGCGCTGGCGCGCGGCGCGGTCTTGGCATCGCCGGCGGCGCTGGCCGTGGCGGCTGCCTGGGCGGTGGGGGTGGGCCTGACGTTCATGGCATCTTTCCGGGAGGGAATCACGAGGGTTGGGCACAGCGCGGGCTTGAGTCCGGGCTGCGCCGCGGATCGGTCTGGCTGCGTTGGGTGGCCAGCGTCAGCAGCGCCGGCACGTCGAGGATCAGCGCCACTTCGCCGCTGCCGAGAATGGTCGATCCGGCCAGGCCGCGGATGTGCTGAAAGATCTGGCCCAGCGGCTTGATCACCGTCTGGTGTTCGCCGTGCAGGCGGTCGACGATCAGCCCGACGCGGCTGGCGCCGTCGCGCACCAGCACCAGGCTGCGCCGGCCGCCACTGCCTGGCCTGGGCGCGGCGTGGCGGTAAAAGCGCCCCAGGTCGAGGTAGGGCAGCACCTCGCCGCGCAGGTCGAAGTGGCCGGCCACGCGTGCGTTGGCGGGGTCGCCGTCGTCGCACTCCGGCGGCACTTCCAGGCACTCGGCGACCAGCTCCAGCGGCAGCACGTAGCTGACGCCGCCGACGCTGGTCAAGAAGCCGTCGATGATGGCCAGCGTCAACGGCAGGCGGATCTGCATCGTCGTGCCGCGGCCGGGCGTGCTGGCGATCTTGATCTGGCCGCGCAGCGACTCGATGTTGCGCCGCACCACGTCCATGCCGACGCCGCGCCCGGACAGGTTGGTCACCTTCTCGGCGGTGGAAAAGCCGGGCGCGAAGACAAGCTGGTAAATCGCCTCGTCGTCAAGCAGCGCGTCGGCGGCCACCAGGCCGCGTTCGATCGCCTTGGCCAGCAGCTTGTCGCGGTTCAAGCCGCGGCCGTCGTCGCTGACCTCGATGGCGATGGCGCCCGACTCGTGGTAGGCGTGCAGCGCCAGCTTGCCGGGCACCGGTTTGCCGGCGGCCAGCCGCTCTTCGGCGGTCTCGATGCCGTGGTCCAGGCTGTTGCGCACCAAATGCATCAGCGGGTCGGCAATGGTCTCGACCATCGACTTGTCGAGTTCGGTGTCGCCGCCGGTGATCTGCAGGTCGACCTCCTTGCCGAGCTGCTTGCACACGTCGCGCACCACGCGGTTAAAGCGCGCAAAGGTTTCGCCTATCGGCACCATGCGCAGCCCGAGCGCGCCGTCGCGCGCCTCCTGCACCAGGTCGTGGATGCGCAGCGAGGCCTCGGCAAAGCGCGGCGAATGTTCGGTCTGCGCCACCAGTTGCGCACCCGAGCTGGCGATGACCAGCTCGCCGATCAGGTCGATCAGCCGGTCAAGCTTGTCGGCACGCACGCGGATAAAGCGCGTTTCGTCGCCGTTGCGGCGCTCGGCGCGGCGTTCGGCCACGCCGCTGCGGCGGTCGGGTTCGTTGTCGCGCCGGTCGGCCAGCGCATCCGGCGCCCGGCGCTCGATGGCGTCGGGCAGCGGCACGGCCGGCTGGGCGCTGTCGGCCGCACTGGCGTCGGCCAGCATCGGCGCCTGCGCGCTGGCGCGCAGCGGCAGCCGCACGCCTTGCGCCTGCCACAGCGCCAGCAGCGCGGCGCGCTGCGCGGGCTCTTCGGCGCGCCGCTCCAGCAGCGCCTGCCAGTGCTCGGGCGTGGCGTCGGCGCCGAGGATGGCAATGTCGCAATCGTCGATGCAAAACGCGAACACGTCGTGGATCGCCTCGCGCGACGCGCTGCTGTCGAAGCGGATCTCAAAGCCCAGGCAGCAGCTTTCGGGATCCAGCAATTCCAGCGTCGGCAGCGCGTCGGTGATGGTGTGGATTGCCAGCACCTCGCCCAGCGTGTCGAGGTAGCGGATGAAGGCCAGCGGGTCCAGGCCGTTGCGCAGCGCGTCGGCGCCGAAGCGCAGCGAGATCTGCCAATGCGTCGGCGACGGCGCGGCGTCGACGCCGTCGGCGCCGGCGGTGGTGTCAAGCGTGGCCTCGCCGTCTGCCGGCGCTGCGGCGGGTTCGGACAGCGCGGCGGCGGCGCCGTCGGCCCCGGCCGCCGTCGAGGGCTCGGTTTGGCCCGTTTTCAATGCCCGCAACTGCGCGCCCAGGCGCACGCTGCGTTCGGCCAGCGCCGGGTCGGCGCCACCGTCGCGTACCTCGCCAAGCAGGCGCTCGATCTGGTCGCGGCTTTGCAGCAGCGCGGCGGCCACCGGTTCGCTGACCGCCAGCTCGCCCGAGCGCAGCGCTTCGAGCAGGGTTTCGGCCTCGTGCGTGAAGGCCACCACCGCGTCGAAGCCAAACAGACCGGCGCTGCCCTTGATGGTGTGCGCGGCGCGAAACGCCGCGTTCAGGTTCTCGCGGTCCTCGGGATGGCTTTCCATCACCAGCAGCGCGTGCTCAAACTGCGCCAGCATTTCCAGCGCTTCGTCGAGAAACCCCTCGCGCGCGGCGGCGATGATGTCGTCGTCGCTTTGGCTCATCCAACGTCCTCCGTGCCGGCCGCCAGCGGTCCGGCGTTGGTCCCGGGCTGCCGTCGGCGGCCCAGGTCAAACTTTGCGCGCAATGCGCCCGCGCACTAAGCCAGAGAACGCAGGCCAAAGCGGCCCAATACCTCGTCGACGACCGGCGAGACCGCGCCAAACCGCAGCCGCTGGCCACGCCCGGCCAGGCTGGCGCGGGTGGCCAGCAGCAGTTGCACGCCGGCGCTGTCGCAGGCGCTGACCGCCGACAGGTCCAGCGCCGGCGCGTCGCCTGCGTCGGCCGACGCCGCGTCGGCGCCCGGGTCGCCGCCGTCCCCGGGCGCGGCCGGCAAGGCCATCAGCCAGGCCAGCAGCCGCTCGTGCTGGGCCTGCGCTTCGTTGATCGTCAATTCGCCTTCCAGGCGCAGCGTCGAATCGGTCATTGCAGCACCCCGAGGGCGGGGCTCATACGCAAAGCCGGTTCACCGCGTCAACCAGTTGCGACGGCTGGAAGGGCTTGGTGATCCAGGCGCGTGCGCCGGCGGCGCGGCCTTCGGCTTTCTTGGCGTCCTGCGATTCGGTGGTCAGCATGATCACCGGGGTGAACTTGTGGCTGGCGTTGCCCTTTACGTGGCGCAGAAAGGTCAGCCCGTCCATGTTCGGCATGTTGACGTCGCAGACGATCAGGTTGAGCTTTTGCGTGCCGAGCTTGGCGCAGGCGTCCTTGCCGTCGATGGCCTCGACCACGCCGTAGCCGGCCTTTTGCAGCGCCAGCTTCACCACCGTGCGAAAACTGCCCGAATCGTCCACCACCATGATGGTCTTGCTCATTGCCGTAAGTCCTCTTGGGTCACGTACTCAGTAAAAATCTGGAAATCAGAAAAACTCGACGCTGCTTTCCTGGTCGATGACCACGTTGCCGTGGTGCGCGCTGCGCAGCTCCTCCATCGTGTAGCTGGCCTCCAGCCGGGTCAGCCAGGCCGCGCTTGATTCGGCGGCGGCGTCCGTGCCGCCGTACAGCCAGGCGACATAGCGCTCGATGTCGTCGTTGACCGCGCCCAGCATCTGGTTCAGCCGGTCTTGCGACTGCAGGCTGACCATGATTTTTTCCAGGTCGCTCTGCACCTCGCGGCCGGCGCTGCGCAGGTCGCGCGAGGCGCGGTTGACCTCGGCCAGGCTGCCCAGCAGCGCCAGCACCACGTCGCGCGCGGCGTGCTCGGTGCGGTGCAGCAGTTCGGCATCGTCGACACCGGCCAGTTGCGTCTTGCGATTCAATTCATCGAGCCGGTGGCGCAGCCCGGTCAGGTTCTTGCTCAGCGCCAGTCCGGCGCCGCGTGACTGCGCGGCCAGCGTGCGTACTTCGGCCGCCACCACCGCAAAGCCGTTGCCGGCGACGCCGCAGCGGCTGGCTTCAACCGCCGCGTTGATGGCCAGCAAATGCGTCGCGCGGCTGATGTTCTGCACCTCACGCGCGAGTTGCGCCAGCGTGTCGAGTTCGGCGGCGACCGCGTTCACGCCGTCGTGCATGGCGTGCTTGGCGTCGACCGCGTCGCGGGTGGCGGCGGTCAAGGCCTGCAGTTCATCGCCATGGCGCTCGATCAGCAGGTCGGCGGCGCCGACATCGAGTTGCGCGGCGGCGGCGCTGTCGTGGCCAAGGGCGTGCTCCAGATGCCCGGAGACGCTGGCAAAGGCCTCCAGCAGGCCGGCGCTGCTGCGCTCGGCGTGGGCGCGCGCGGCGTCGATGTTGCGCCGCCACACCGGCAGCACCTGCAGCGCCAGCCGGTCTTCCTTGCAGGTGCACGGTGGCTCGGCGTTGAGCGCAGCCAGGCGCAGGCCGTGCCATTGCCAGGCCGCCAGCACCGGCAGCAGCAAGGCCAGGCCGAGCAGCAGCACGGTCGTTCCGCCGCCGGCGTAGGCCGCGGCGCCGGCCAGTGCCGGCATGGTCAACCCGACCATCCGGCGCGTGATGGCCAGGGCCGCTGGCGTTGGCCATTTGCCGCGCGCGGCACGCACCGGCGCGGTGGCGTCCGGCAGGCGCTCGGGTGTCAAGGCGGCGTCATTCGCGCTGACGGTCATGCAAGGCGTCCAGGCAAAAGGCTTCAGCGGATGGGGTGACGCGGGCTGGGGTTGGTGCGTTGGCGGGGCGGTGGCGGCGTCGCGATGCGCCACGGCGGTCGGGCGGCCCGACATGGGAGGCTTTTCGGTTGCCACCGCGGCGACTTGAGCCCGGCCCTCGCGACGCGCCACCGTTGGCAGCGGCCACGCCGGGCGTCAAGCGTGCGGCTTTGCGCGCCGCGGCGGGCTTTGTCGCGCCGGCTCGGCTGGCTGCGGCGGCCGGCGTGGACAGCGCACTCATGTTGTGCAACCGGTAGCCGAAATGCCGGCTGTCGATCCGCCCCGCGGCGGCGCCATGGGCTGCGCCGCGGGATCTCAGGTCGTGGTCGGTTTCGCTGCCCACGGCCCGGTATACGAGGCTGCCAGGCTGGTTTTCGCATGTCTTTTCTGTCCGCCCGCAAGCTGCTGGCCAAGCCTGTGCCGGCGCGCCTGGTGCGCGGCTGGTCCGGGCGCCTGTCCACCTGGGGCCAGTACCACGGCGTCTGGGGGCCGGGCGTGCGCGCGCTGCGCGACCTGAACCTGCGCCACAAGACCGCGCTGCTGGGTGCGTTGAGCGCGCTGCTGTTCATGACCCTGCTGGCCGAAGTGGTCTGGCTGCGCGTGCAGGAATGGAACCTGGCCCAGGTGGCGCGCGAGGACGTGCTGCAGTTGCGCGCGCTGGTCGGCTGGCAGACCGCGGCCATCGGAGTGCAGGCCGCGCTGGCCGAACCGGCGCCAAACGCCGGAAGGCTGGACAACGCCTGGGCGGCCGAGTCCAGCGCCGCCGCCGCCACGGCGGCCCGGCGCGATGCGGGTGCCGCTGACAGTGCGCTGGCCAGCGCCATTGGCCGCCGCGCGCTGGGCCGGGTGACGCAGCGCCGCGACGAACTGCTGGCCGCGCGCCGTGCCGCGCCGGCGCAGCCGGACAGCGCCGCGCTGCGCGCTGCCGCCGACCGCTTCAGCGACGCGCTGCAGGTCTGCCTGCAGGCGTTGCAGCCGCACTGGAACCGCGCCTCGCGCATGGGCGAGGTTGAGCAGTCGATGGCGCGCGGGCTGATCAACCCGGCCATCGACCTGCAGCCGCGGCTATTGGAAGTCGCGCGTGCGGCGCAGCGGGTGTCCGACCTGCGCTGGGCGCAGCGCGCCGCGGCCGCCGCGCGGATCGCGGCCAGCGTCGTCGGCAACGCAGCGGTGGGCGGTGAAGGCGCCGACGCCGCCGCGCTGCGCCCGGCGCCGGCCGCGCGGTCGGATGCCGAGTCGGCCGCCGCCACCGAATTGGCCGCACGGATGGCCGAGGCGCGCACGGTGCTGCAGTTCAGCCGCGCCGCGGCCGGCATCGCACGCTCGCTGTCCCCGGGCCATGCGGTCGAGCTGGAGCTGCAGCGCCAGCGCATCCAGGACTGGCTGCGGACGGTGGCGCTGGGCGACGCGCAGGCCGCGGCTGGCGCCAGCGTGTGGGCCGGCCTGGCCGACGCGGCGCAGGCCACGCAGGCCATGGCCGCCATCGGGCTGGACGGCATGCTGGCGCATTGCGAGCAGGACCTGGCCGAACTGCGCCAACAGGTGGCGTGGCGCCTGGCGGCCTGGCTGGCCTGCGTGCTGGTCGGCGGCTACCTGCTGGTGTGCCTGTACAAGGTGATGTCCGGCGGGCTGCAGTATTTGTGTACGCAGGTCGACGAACTCGGCCGCGGCAACCTGGCCATCCGGCCGGTGGGCTACGGCCGCGACGAGTTCGGCCGTGCGTTGAATGCGCTCAACCGCGCCGCGGCCAGCATGTCGCAGTTGTTTGCCGCGGTCACCGAAGGCGTGGCCGCGGTCTCGCACGCCTCGCGCGAGGTGGCCATTGGCAACGCCGGGCTGTCTGGCCGCAGCGGCGAAATCCGCCAGGCGATAGCCGGGGTGGCCGAACGCGCGCACCAGGTCAGCGGCGCGATGGACCGCTGCGGCGAGGCCATCGACCGCGGCGCCGAACACGTGCGCCGCATGCGCGCCGAGGCCCACCGCAGCCACCAGGCGATGGCCGGCCTGCACCAGCGCATGCGCGCGTTGCAGGGCAAGAGCCGCGAAATCGCGCAGGTGGTGGCGCTGGTCGAAAGCGTGGCCCACCAGACGCGGCTGCTGGCGCTGAACGCCAGCGTCGAGGCGGCGCGCGCCGGTCCCGCCGGCAAGGGCTTCGCGGTGGTGGCGCAGGAGGTGGCCGCGCTGGCGCTGCGCAGCGACGCGGCGGCCAAGCGCATCCACGTCATCGTCGGCAGCTCGGTCGACGACATCGAACAGGGCGGCGCGCTGGCCGGCCGGGTGGTTGAGTCGACCGAGCACACCGAGCGCGAGGTCGAGGCGGTCAACGCCGTGGTCGCCGAGGTGGTGGCGCTGGTGCGCGAAGGCCTGCATACGGCCAACGACGTGTTGGGCATCAGCCGCCAGGCGGCCGACAGTGCCGGCGGCAACGCCCGGCTGGTGGCGCAACTGTCGGCGGCGTCGACCGAACTGCGCGACCAGGGCGACCAGCTCAAGCAGTCGGTGCAGCATTTCATTTACAGGTAAAGGGGCCGACGTGAGCCGTGCCGAAGCCGCCGCCACCTGCGCCACCCGGGCGCCGGCTGCCGCGAACGACCGCCACGCCGTCGCAGCGGCCGACGCCGACGGCGCGTGGGTGGTCGACCCCGCCGGCGACGGCGCCGCCGCGCATGGCCAGCGCGGCCCCTGGTACCGACGCGGCTGGCAGCGTGCGCTGGCCGCAGCCACCCGGCGCGCCGCCGGGCAGCACCATGACCGGCGCCTGGCCGACCTGGTGCTGCTGCTCGGCCTGCCGCTGCTGCTGGCCTGGGCCCTGCTGGTGGCGCAGACCGTCGCCGAACTGCGTGCGGTCTACCACGGCGGGCAGGGGCTGCAGGCCTTGGCCGCGCTGGCCCCGCTGGGCGATGCGCTGCGCCAGCAGCAGCAACTGGTCGAGCACAGCGACGCCGGCCAGGTGCCGGCAGCGTCCGACCGCGCCGCGGTGCGCGCCCGGCTGGCCGCCAACCGCAACGCCATCGGCCAGCGCATTGACGCGCTGCGTCAGGACGCGCTGACGCCGCTGTGGCACGCGCTGGCGGCCAACTTGCCGGCCGACGCGGCGGCCTCGGCCCAGGCCACGGCCAGCGCGCCCGCCAGCGCCGTGGCGCCGGCCGGCGACGGCGCATTGACCGTGGCGCCGCTGGGCGTCGAATCCGCGGCCGGCGTGCGGCTGGCGCAGTGGCAGTTGCGCACCTTGGCGCTGGCGCTGCAGGACCAGATCGGCAACCACGCCTGCCGCCACGCCGCGTGCAGCCACTTGTTGGCCGCGATGGTCAACGAGCGACTGGGGCTGGCGCAGTCCATCATCCTGTGGCAAACGCTGGCCACCGCCTCGCCCTACGAGCTGGCCGACAGCACCCGGCAGGCGCAGTTGGCGCTGCAGGCGCGCTCGGTCAAGCTGATGCTGGAGGCCATGATCAGCCGGCTCGACGGCCTGGCCCGCGCCGACGCGGCGCGGCTGGTCACCTGGGACCGCGCGCGCTCGGCGATCCTGCTGTTGCTGTCGCCGGGCACCCAGCCGCGCGCGGTGCTGCAGGCGCAGGCCGACGAGGCGCTGCAGCGGCTGGCTCGGGTCGGCGAAGAGCTGGCCGAGATGACCGCCAGCCAACTGCGCCAGCAGGCCGCGCGCACGCTGGCCATGCTGGTTGCGCTGCTGGCGCTCGGCGTGCTGCTGGTGCCGGCGCTGGCCGCGTTGCTGGGCGGCCAGCGCCGCCAGCACGCGCGCCGCGTGCGCAGCCTGCGCACGGCGCTCGACACCATTGGCCGCGGCGACCTGACGCGCCGACTCGACCACCGCGGCGACGCCGAACTGGCCACGCTGGCCAGCGCCTTCGAGCGCATGCGGCTGCGGCTGTCGCAGCAGGTGGCCGAGATCCGCAGCAGCGCGGTCTGCGTCGGCCGCACCGGCAGCGAACTGGCCGAAGGCGGCGCGTTGCTGGCCGACGACGCCGCCGCGCGCAACGCGCTGCTGGTCGACACCGCCGAGCTGCTCGACACCCTGCGCGGCCAGGCGCGTGCCCAGGCCGATGCCGGCGCGGTGCTGGACCAGACGCTGCAGGCGCTGCAAACCCAGGCCAGCAGCGGCGCGCGCGCCATCGCCGACACCGTGGCCACCGTCAACGCGCTGCACGGCAGCACCCAGCGCGTGGCCGAGGTCAACGCGTTGATCGACGACATCGCCTTCCAGACCAACCTGCTGGCGCTGAACGCGGCGGTCGAGGCGGCGCGTGCCGGCGAGGTCGGCAAGGGCTTTGCGGTCGTCGCCGCCGAAGTGCGCGCACTGGCCACCCGCTGCGCCGAAGCCGCCGCCGAGGTGCGCACGCTGATCGACCAGGCCGCGGTGCAGGTTGACGACGCGGCCGAACGCGTGCGCGGCAGCGGCGCCGCGCTGGACGGCCTGGAGCGCAGCGCCGGCACGCTGACCGAACAGTGGCGCGCCTGGACCGGCGCCGGCAACGCGCAGCATGCCGGACTGGGCGACGCGGTCGAGCGTCTGGCGCAGGCACAGCAGCACGGCGCAACGCTGGGTGCGTCGGTCGACCGCGCCAGCGAAGTCGCCCACACCCTGCGCGGCCACGCCGTGCACCTGCAGCAGGCGCTGCACGCGCTGCAGCTTGACCACCCCGGCGCCGACCAGGCGCAGGCGCTGGTCGAGCGTGCGCTGGCGCTGTATGCCGAGCGCGGCCGGCAGCCGATGCTTGACGCGCTGAACGACCCGGCGGGCGACTACGTGCAGCGCGAGCCGTTCCTGTTCGTCATCGACTGCCAGGGCCGCTACCTGGCCGCCGGCGGCCGGCCGGCATGGCAAGGCCAGTTGCTGCACGACCTGCCCGGCGTCTCAAGCCGCGTCGCCGATGCCTTCCTGGCCGGTGTCTGCGCGGTGGCCGAGCGCAGCCGCGGCTGGCTGGAATTCACCGGCAGCCACCCCGAAAGCGGCCTGGAAATACCGCGCACCGCCTACATCGTGCGCCTGGAGGACGACTTGATCATCGGCTGCAGCGTGCCCCGGCAGCGCGTGGCCAACGGCGGGACAATGTCAGTGGCTTGACCGGCCGGCGCGGTCGCCGGGACAACTTCCTTGCCGTATTACGCGGTGCGTAATAAATTCGGTGGATGATCCACTCGTTCAAGTGCAGGGACACGCTGGCGCTGTACGAGGGCAGGAGGCCTCGCAAGTTCAAGGCACTGGCAACGGTGGCCGAGCGCAAGCTTGCGCAACTCGACGCCGCACAATCATTGGCATTCTTGAAGGCGCCGCCCGGGAACCACCTTGAGGCATTGAAGGGCGATCGAAACGGCCAGCACAGCATCCGCATCAACGATCAATGGCGCATCTGCTTCGTATGGACTGAATTCGGGCCTGTGGACGTCGAGATCGTGGACTACCACTGAAGAGGCTGAGAGAAATCAAGATGGCACGTCCTGTCAATCGCCTGCGTCCTGTTCACCCTGGCGAGGTTCTGCGCGAAGACTATCTTGCGCCACTCGGACTGAGCGTCAATGCGCTTGCTGTCGCGTTGGGCGTGCCGGCGACGCGCATCCACGAGATCGCCAAGGAACGGCGGGCGGTCACCGCGGATACCGCAGCACGCTTGGCCAGGCACTTCGGCGGCGATGCGGCGTCCTGGTTGGTGATGCAGGCCAACTACGACTTGAAGACACTGCCCACCTTGCCCGACATTGAGCGTGTGGTTCAGGTGCGCGAGCAAGTCGTGGCGTAAGGCAACGCTGAATAAGTCCCCGCGAGTGCGCGCGCCCCGGATCGGGATGCGCAGCAAGGCGCAAAGCACAGCCATACCCGTAGGTATGGCGAGCATTTGCAACGCCGCTGCGCGCCCGAGTCCGGGGATGCGCGCGCCGCGAGGGACTTGTTCAGCGTTGCCGTAACGCGCCGCGCCATCACTGCGCCGTCAACGGCGGGCAGGTGCAAAACAGGTTGCGGTCGCCCCAGACGTTGTCGACGCGGCCCACCGGCGCCCAGTATTTGCCACCGCGCAGCGCTGTCAGCGGGTAGGCCGCGTCGCCGCGGCTGTAGGCGTGCGGCCAGTCGTCGGCGCAAACTGCGGCCGCGGTGTGCGGCGCGAATTTCAGCGGGTGGTCGTCGCGCGGCCAGGTGCCGGCCTCGATGCGGGCAATCTCGCCGCGGATGGCGACCATGGCGTCGCAGAAGCGGTCGAGTTCGGCCAGCGGCTCGCTTTCGGTCGGCTCGACCATCAGCGTGCCGGCGACCGGAAAGCTCAGCGTCGGGGCGTGAAAGCCATAGTCGATCAGCCGTTTGGCGACGTCTTCGGCGCTGACGCCGGCGCTGTCCTTCAGCGGCCGCAGGTCGAGGATGCATTCGTGCGCCACGCCGCCGCCGCGCAACCCGGCGACGCCGCCCGAGTAGTGCACCGGATAGTGCCCGGACAGCCGCGCGGCCACGTAGTTGGCCGCCAGCACCGCGCATTCGGTGGCCGCGCTCAGGCCGTCGGCGCCCATCATGCGCATGTACATCCAGCTGATCGGCAGCACCGCGGCGTTGCCCAGCGGCGCCGCCGACACCGGGCCGACCGCGCTGGTCGAGCGCCCGGCGTCCAGCGAGGTCATGTCGGCGTTGCCGGGCAGGAAGGGCACTAAGTCAGCGGCGACGCAGACCGGGCCGACACCCGGCCCGCCACCGCCGTGTGGAATGCAAAAGGTCTTGTGCAGGTTGAGGTGGCTGACGTCGCCGCCGAAGGCACCCGGCGCCGCCAGACCGACCAGCGCGTTCATGTTGGCGCCATCGACATAGACCCGGCCGCCGTGGCGGTGCACGGTGTCGCACAGCGCCTTGACCTGGCCGTCGAAGACGCCGTAGGTGCTGGGGTAGGTGATCATCACCGCGGCCAGCGTGTCGGCGTGCTGGGCGCACTTGGCCTGCAGGTCGGCCAGGTCGACGTTGCCCGAGGCGTCGCACTTGACCACCACCACCTGCATGCCGGCCATTTGTGCCGACGCCGGGTTGGTGCCGTGCGCCGATTCGGGAATCAGGCACACCGTGCGCTGCGTCTGGCCGCGCGCGTCGTTCCAGGCCCGTATCGCCAGCAGCCCGGCGTATTCGCCCTGCGAGCCGGCGTTGGGCTGCAGGCTGACGCCGGCGTAACCGGTGGCCTCGGCCAGCCAGGCGCACAACTGGCGGTTCAACTCGGCATAACCGGCCAACTGGTCGGCCGGCGCATACGGGTGCAGGTTGGCGAACTCGGGCCAGGTGATGGGAACCATCTCGCTGGTCGCGTTCAGCTTCATCGTGCATGAGCCGAGCGGGATCATGCTGCGGTCCAGCGCCAGATCCTTGTCCGACAACGTGCGGATGTAGCGCAGCATCTCGGTTTCGCTGTGGTGGCGGTTGAACACCGGGTGGGTCAAGAACGGCGTGCCGCGGCGCAGCGCGGCCGGGATCAGTGCTGGCGCGCTGTCGGCCAGCGCCTCGACGCTGGGCAGCACGGCGCTGTCGCCGGCAAAGATGCGCCACAGCAGGCGCAGGTCGTCGCGGGTGGTGGTTTCGTCCAGGCTGACGCACAGGTAGTCGTCCCACGCGGTGCGCAGGTTCACGCGCGCGGCGCGGGCGCGCGCGGCGATGGTTTGCGCGGCCTCGGCGCCGAGCTTCAGGCACAGCGTGTCAAACGCGCTGTCGCCGTGCATCGCGGCAAAGCCAAGCTGGCGCAGGCCGGCGGCCAGGATGGCGGTGTAGCGCGCCACGCGCTCGGCAATGCGCGTCAGCCCGACCGGGCCGTGGTAGACCGCGTAGAAGCTCGCCACCACCGCCGGCAGCACCTGGGCGGTGCAGATGTTGCTCGTGGCCTTTTCACGCCGGATGTGCTGCTCGCGGGTTTGTAGCGCCAGCCGGTAGGCCGGCGCGCCGTGCGCGTCGACGCTGACGCCGACCAGCCGCCCGGGCAGGCTGCGTTTGTAGTCGTCGCGGCAGGCCATGTAGGCGGCGTGGGGACCGCCGGCGCCCATCGGCATGCCAAAGCGCTGCGTGCTGCCGACGACGATGTCGGCGCCCATTTCGCCGGGCGGCTTGAGCAGCGTCAGCGCCAGCAGGTCGGCGGCGACGATCAATGCCGCCTGCCGGCCATGCAGCGCGGCGGCGTCGGCACTCCAGTCGTGCAGCCAGCCGCTGCTGGCCGGGTACTGCACCAGCGCGGCGAAGCAGTCGCCGCCCTCGATGCCGGCGCGCCACTCGTCGGCCGACATCGCCAGCTTGACCTGCAGGCCCTGGGTCGCGGCGCGGGTGCGTAGCACGGCAATCGTCTGCGGGTGGGTGTCGCCCGACACCAGCACGGTGTGGCTCCTGGCGCGCACCGTGCGCCGCGCCAGCATCACCGCTTCGGCCGCCGCGGTGGCCTCGTCGAGCATCGAAGCGTTGGCGATGGCCATGCCGGTCAGGTCGCAGACCATGGTCTGGAAATTGACCAGCGCCTCCATCCGGCCCTGTGAAATCTCGGCCTGGTAGGGCGTGTAGGCGGTGTACCAGGCCGGGTTTTCCAGCACATTGCGCAGGATGACCGCCGGCGTGTGCGTGCCGTGGTAGCCGCAGCCGATGAAGCTTTTGAAGACCTGGTTGCGCGCGGCGATGGCGCGCAGCTCGGCCAGCGCCTGCGCCTCGCCGACCGCCGGCGGCAGCGCCATGTTCTGCGTGCGGCGAATGTCTTGCGGCAGCACCGCGTCAATCAGCGCGGCGCGCGAGGCCACGCCTATCGCCGCCAGCATGCGCTGCTGGTCGGCGGCATCCGGGCCGATGTGGCGGGCGGCGAATTCGCCGTCGTTTTCAAGTGCGGCCAGCGAGGGCACGGCGGCAGGCGCAGAAGTGGTGGGCATGGCGGTCACCGCGCGGGCGGCAGGGCAGGGTGAACAGGCGGACAGCGCGCGGCAGCGGCGGCCGGTCGCGGCGGGCCGACCGGCGGCGTCAGAGGTTTTTCAGCAGCAGGTCGTAGGCCGGCGGGTCCATCAGCGCGTCGAACTCTTCCATGCGTGTGATGTGGACCTTGAAGAACCAGCCGTTGCCCATCGGGTCGGTGTTGGCCAGCGCCGGGTTGCTGCGCAGCTCTTCGTTGACCTCGACCACTTCGCCGGTCACCGGCATGTACAGGTCGGCCGCCGCCTTGACCGATTCAACGACCCCGGCGACCTCGCCCTTGTTGTAGACGCGGCCGACTTCGGGCAGATCGACAAAGACCACGTCGCCAAGCGCATCCTGGGCATGCAGCGTGATACCGACGACGGCCGCCTCGTGGTCCTCGATGTTGATCCATTCGTGCTCGGCGGTGAACATGGTGGTCATGCGCGGGTTCCTGGTTGGAGTGATGGAAGCGGTTGAAGAATGAACGAATGAACGAATGAACGAATGAACGATGAACGATGAACGATGAACGATGAACGATGAACGATGAACGATCAACGACGCGGCGCTCGGCGGTTGGTTCATTGTTCATGCGCTGCAACGCAGTGCGCTTCATCGTTCATCGCGTGCGCGAACAAAGCTCAGCGCCGATAGTGGTGCGGCGTGAACGGCATCGGCGAAACGCGCATCGGCTGTTGCTTGCCGCGCACATCGGCGTAGACCTCGTGGTGCGGCAGCGCGTGGTTGGCGGCCAGATAGGCCATCGCGATCGGCTGGTCGACCGTCGGCCCGAGCGTGCCGCTGGTGACATGGCCGAGCACCTTGCCGTGGCTGTCGTGCAGCGTCGCGCCCTCGCGCACCGGCACGCGTTCCAGGCCGACCAAGCCGACACGCTTGACCGCCGTGCCGCTGGTCAACTGGCGTTCGATCGCCGCCGCGCCGGGGTAGCCGCCGGCGCGCGCGCCGCCCGGGCGGCGCACCTTCTGGATCGCCCAGCCCAGGCCGGCCTCGACCGGCGTGGTTTTCTCGGTGATGTCGCTGCCGTACAGGCACAGCCCGGCTTCCAGCCGCAGCGTGTCGCGCGCGCCCAGGCCGGCCGGCAGCACATCGGGGTGCTCCAGCAGCGCGCGGGCCAGCGCTTCGGCGCCTTCGGTGGGCACCGAAATCTCGTAGCCGTCCTCGCCGGTGTAGCCCGATCGGGTGACGAAGCAACGGCTGCCGGCCAGCTCGAACTCGGCCCCGGTCATGAAGGTCATGAAGGCCACATCGGGGTGCAGGCTGGCCAGCGCCACCGCGGCGCGCGGGCCCTGCAGCGCCAGCAGTGCGCGGTCCAGCGACTGCACCAGGCAGCGGTGGCCGATGCTGGTTTGCAGCAGCGCCAGGTCGGCGTCGCGGCGGCTGGCGTTGACGACCATGAAATAGCCGTCGTCGCGGCGGGTGACCATCAGGTCGTCGCGGATGCCGCCGGTGTCGTTGGTGAAAAAGCCGTAGCGCTGCTGGCCGACCGCCAGATCGCGCATGTCCTGCGGCAGCAGGCTTTCCAGCGCACTGCCGGCGGCATCGCCGGAGATGCGGATCTGGCCCATGTGCGAGACGTCGAACAAGGCCGCCGAGCCGCGGCACAGGCGGTGTTCCTTGACGATGCCGGTGGGGTATTGCACCGGCATGCTCCAGCCGGCAAACGGCACCATCTTGGCGCCAAGTTCGATGTGCAGGTCGTACAGCGGGGTGCGCTGCAGCGGTGTGTCGGCAGGGGCGTTCATGGCATCCTTTTATGTGAATCGCCGGGTCGCGCGGGCGCATTCCGATTGCGCCCGCGCGCTTGGCGCGGGCTGTGCGGCGTTCTGACCGCCGAGGGCAACATGGGGAGGCAATCGGGACACTTCGCGCCGGCCCGGCAATGGGCTGTGGAAAACCGAGGCCTCGCTGTCCGCTTTACCTGAGAGATTGGCGGTCACGCTTGGGCGCGTCGCTTGCCCCTTCGGTGGACCGGCGGCGCCGCCGGCCTCTCTCCAGTGAGGTTGCCGCGGCAAACCGCGGCCTGGCCCAGTCTCTGGTGCCTGCACGTTCAGCCGCCGGCTTGCGCCTTTGGCTTGCGTCGTCGGCGGCCTGGTTAGAGGCGCTCTCCTGGGTTGATGTCAGTGTAAAACAAGCCCCGCGGCGTTCTGGCGCAGGCCCAATGCGCGCGCGCCCTGTGCCGCGCCGCGCGGCAATCAGCCATCGTTTGCAGAATGCGCGCGGCCGCGCGGCAAACGCGCAAGCCGGGGGTCAAAATCGCGCCGTCGATTTGACCCTTGCCAGCGCCGATCGGTAGTTTGTGCAGTTCCATTCCGACACTGTCTTCAAACGCCCCGCCCGGTGGTGGCGGCGCCTGCTTGACGCCGATTTTCCGGCGCCCTGGCGCGCCATCGGCCAGGCCGCGCTGGCGCTGGCGGTCGGGCTGTTGCTGGCGCGGGCGCTGCCCATCGACGAGGCGCTGCTGCCGCGCCACGATGCGCAAATGCGTTGGTGGGCGCCGTCGCCGCCGGCTGCTGCGGCGCGGGTGGTCGATGTCGACGAGGCCACGGTGCGCCGCTTCGGCGGCTGGCCGCTGCGCCGCGACGTCTATGTACCTGCGGCGCGCTGGCTGCGCCAGCAGGGCGTGCAGGCCCTGGTCTTTGCGATGCTGCTGGAAGACGCCCGCGACGGCGACGCCGGATTCGACGCCTGGCTGGGTGAAGCGGCCGCGTCGACGGCACCGGTGCCAGTGGTGCTGGCGGCGCGCACGTTTGCCAGTGACCCAGCCGAACCCTTGCCCCGGCAAGGCGCGCCGACTGGCTGCCGGCCGGCGATGGTGCCTGGCTGGCGGCTGCCTTTGTGGGCGCAGCGCGCGCCGTCCGGCCAGCCGCCACGGCTGCCGGTCGGGCAGGTGGGCGCGCTGTCGCTGCCGGTCAGCGCCGACCAGATGCTGCGCCAATGGCCGCTGTGGCAAAGCGCGGACGGGCTGGCCTTGCCCAGTCTGCCGCTGGCGGTGTGGCTGGCGCTGCACCCGGGCGACCGCGGCACGCATTTCTGTGCCGCGGGCAGCGCGGCGCGCGCCTGGCCGGGCCAGCCCAGTGGCGACAAGGTCTGGCCAGTGCTGGCCCGCGCCGGAGAAATCGCCCCGGCAATCCCGCTGTGGCGGGTGCTCGATGCCGCCGCTGGCCGTCTGCCGGCGACCGAGCGCGCCGAACTGGCGGCCTTGCTGCGTGGCCGGGTGGTGTTCATCGGCAGCAGCGCGGCGTTGGGCGACGCGGTGCTGACCGCCCAGGGCGTGCTGCCGACCACCGTGCTGACCGCCGCGACCTACGACGCGCTGGCGCACCGTCAACTGTTCGTGCCGGCACAGCCGCGGGTCAACGCCTTGCTGCTGGCGGTCGGGCTGCTGCCGCTGGTGCTGGGCATGCTGCGCCGCCGGCCGCGCCCGGCCACCGAGGTGGCGGCAATCGTTGCCGCGGCGGCGCTGTTGTGGCTGCTTGATGCCGCGCTGGTGGCCGGCGGCTGGCAGCAGGCCTGGCTGGGCGCGCCGCTGGCCACGCTGGTGGCGTGGACCCTGGCGGTGCTGGGCATGGCCCGCCTGCGCGCGCTGCACGAGCGCCGCCGCGCGCTGCTGGCGCGTGCCGCGGCCGAGGCCGCCAGCCAGGCCAAGAGCGAGTTTCTGGCCCACGTCGGCCACGAACTGCGCACGCCGCTGTCGGCGCTGCTCGGCGCCGCCGACCTGCTGGCGCAGACCAGGCTTGATGCAGCGCAGACCCACTATGTCGGCCTGTTCCGCGCCGCCGGGCAGGAGCTGCTGCAAATGCTCAATGACCTGCTCGATCTGTCAAAGATCGAAGCCGGCCTGCTGCTGCTGCAGCGCGCGCCGTTTGCGCTGGCGCCGCTGGTCGCCCACCAGGTGCTGCTGTTCGAGGCCCGCGCGCAGCAAAAAAGCCTGCGCCTGCTGGTCGACGCCGACCGCGACCTGCCCGAGGTCGTGCTCGGCGACGCCGCGCGGCTGGCCCAGGTCTTGCGCAACCTGTTGTCCAACGCGGTCAAGTTCACCTCGGTTGGCGGGGTCACGCTCAAGGTAATGAGCGGCGAGCAGCCAAACTGGCTGCGCTTCGAGGTGCGCGATACCGGCATCGGCGTGCCGCCCGAGCGCGCCGAGGCCATCTTTACGCCGTTCACGCAGGCCGATGCCAGCGTCGCGCAGCGCTTTGGCGGCACCGGCCTGGGGCTGGCCATCGCGCGCCAACTGGTGCAGGCGATGGAGGGAAGCATCGGCGTCGACAGCCGCGTCGGCCAGGGCAGCGTGTTTCATTTTTCGCTGCCGCTGCCGGCCGCGCAGGGCGGCGCAACACTGGATTCTTCGGCCGGCGCCGACGCCGCGGCGCGTGCCGACTGGGTGCCGCTGGCGCCATCGCGGCTGCTGCTGGCCGACGACAACCCGCTGAACATCGTGTTGGCGCAGGCCTATCTGGCCGATTGCGGCCACCATCTGGACATCGCCCACGATGGTGCGCAGGCGCTGCGGCGCTTTGAACAGCAGCCTTATCCGGTGGTGCTGCTCGACCTGAACATGCCGGTGATGGGTGGCCTGGAAGCAGCGCGCGCGATGCGTGCGCTGGAGCGCGACCGCCATTTGCCGCCAGCGCTGCTGGTTGCGGTGACCGGCCAGAACGACTTGCCGGCGGTGGCCGCGGCGCACAGCGCCGGCTTCGACCTGCATCTGGCCAAGCCCTATTCACGCGAGCAACTGCTCCAGGCTCTGGCGCACCGGCGCGACGCCTGTGCCGCGCCATCCGCGCCACCGTCTGCCGCGCCTGACCTGGCCACGCCACCGATGCCACCTGCGCGGCCAGTGCCACCGGTGCCGCCAGCACCGCCAGCGCCGATCACCATGCCGCCGGCACCGTCCGCGCCCACGCCAGCCGCAGCCGCAGCCGTTGACCAGCGCCAGGCCGCGCTGCGCCGACTGGCCGACAGCCGCCTCGACGAGGCGCTTGAACGGCTGGGCAGCAGCGCGCTGTATGACCGCGTGCTCGACGCCGCCATCCCCGCCTTCGACAGCTTTGCGCAGCGCTTTGACCGCGCGCTGCATGCCCAGCCGGCCGACCCGGCCAGTGCGCGCCGGCTGGTGCACGACCTGGCCAGCGTCGCGGCAACGCTGGGACTGTCTGGCCTGACAAGCGCGGCGCGCCAGCTTGAGGCGTCGTTGGCCGATGACGCCCTGGCCGCGGCTGCGGTCGACGATGCGTCGGCGATGCGCGCCGCACTCGATGCCACGCTGCAGCGGCTGCAGGCGTTGCGCCTGGCGTTGCACGACGCCGGCCCGACGGAAACCGCGCCGACGCAAGACGCGCCGCAGGCCGGGGCCGACCTGCTGCGCTGAAGGCGCAGCCAGCGGCCGGATGCACGGCGAAACGGCCGACGCGCCTGGAGGCGCTGGCTTAGCGCGCCACGTCGACCGAGAAACGGCTGGCGCCGTAGTCCCAGCAGGCGTCGCCGCTGCAGCCGCTGGGCTGGCCGCCAAGCACCGAGCCGCGGCCGCTGAATTTGGCCGCCAGCGCGCCCAGGCGGGTCGGCGACGGCAGGGTCAAAAAGGTGCTTTCGCGCTTGCCGCCCAGGCCGTCAAAGCTGCGCGGCGTGGCCGACACCAGCACCAGAAAGTCCTCGCGGCCGGCCGGCTCGGTGGTGGCGATCGGCACGGTGGGCGGCGGCAGCGACAGCGTCTGCCCGGCGCCGATGCGGATGTCGCGCTGCGTGCTGTTGGGCAGCAGCAGCGTCAGGCTGTGGTCGGGACCGAGCACCAGCACGTAGACATGGCCGTCACGCGCCGAAGTGACATTGAATTTCAGCAAGTTCTTGCCGATCTGCAGCCGCGGACGCGGCGCCTGCGCCTGCACCGCAAAGCCGGGCGTCTGGTCGCGCAGCAGGGCGTCGAACTCGGCATTGACGCTGAATTCACCAGCACTTCGCTGCGGCGGCGTGGCGGTCGAGGCGCTGGCCGGCACCACCGCCACGGACGGAGGAGCAGTGGTGGCGGTGGCCGGTGGCGCGGCCGGCGCGGGGGTCGCCGCGGGCACCGCGCCGGCCGAGGCAACCGGTGCCGCCGGGGCCGCCACGGACGCGGCGGGCGCCACCGCCACCGCTGCCGGCTGTACGGCGGCTGGCGCCGTGGGCTTGACCGCCGCCGCCGGAGCCGAAGCCTGGGCCGCGGGGCCTGCCAGCGGCGCCACCGCCACCGGCGGCGCTGGCACGCCGCGCGGCGTCAACGCAAAGTAAGCCGCCGCGCCGCCCAGCACCAGCAGCGCGGCGCCGCCGCCGGCCCACAGCAGCGCCGGCGAGCGGCCGCTGGCAGCCGCCGCTGGAGCGGTGGCTGGCGCGGCCGCCTCGGCGCGGCCCGCGGTGGTTGCCGGCGTGATTGCCGTGGTTGCCGCAGGCGCTGCGGTTGCGGCGGTCGCCACGGTCGCAGCCACGGTGGGCGCGGGCGCCGACACCGCCTCGGTGGCCGGAAAGGCTTCGGTCCGTGTCGGCGTTGGTGCGGCTGTGGCCGGCAACGCTGCCACTTGGCCGGCGGGCAGCGGCGCAAAAGCCAGCGCGTCGGCCAGGCCCAGCTCGCTGCGCAGGATGTCGATCGACTGCGTGCGCTCGGCCGGCCGCACGCGCAGCGCGCGGTCGATGGCCTGCAAAAAGGCGTCGCTGCAGCGGCGCGCCGGGCGCTGCGCCAGCGGCACGTAGCGGTCGTTCATCAGCCGCCCGACCGATTCCGGCGGCGGCTTGCCGGTGATCGCAAAGTGCACCACCGCGGCCAGCGCGTAGACGTCGGTCCACGGGCCCTGGGCCACGCCGCCGGCCTCGTCGTACTGCTCGGGCGGCGCGTAGCCGGGCTTGAGGATTACGGTCAGCGCGTGCGTCATGTCGCGGATGACCTGGCGCGCCGCGCCGAAGTCCAGCAGCAGCGGCCGGCCGCTGCCGGCCAGCAGGATGATGTTGTCCGGCGCGATGTCGCGGTGGTAGCAGCGCTCGGCGTGCAGCACCGAAATGGCCTCGGTCAGCGGTGCCAGCAGGCCGCGCAGCCAGGCCTCGCTGACGGTCTGCCCGGCGGCGTCGAGTTGGCCGAGGTGCTGCTTGAGCGTCAGGCCTTCGTAGTACGGCATCACCATGTAGGCGGTGCCGTTGCCTTCCCAGAAGTGGTAGACCTTGACCAGCGACGGGTGGTCAAAGCGCGCCAGCAGCTTGGCCTCGTTGACGAAGCTGCGCAGGCCGGCGTCAAAGGCCTCGCGGTGGCGCTCGCTCTTGACCGACACGGTGGCGCCGGCCACGCGCGTGGCCAGGCCGCCCGGCATGTATTCCTTCAGCGCCACCCGGCGGCCGAGTTGCCGGTCATTGGCCAGGTAGACGATGCCAAAGCCGCCTATGCCCAGCACCCGGGTCAGCTCGAACTCGCCGAGCAGGGTGCCCACCGGCAACGCCGGGTTGTCGCCGCGATCGGGCGTGGCCTCGCGCGGCATGGCCTGGGTCGCCAGACCGCCGATGCCGGGGCCGGGCAGGGTCGGCGCGGACGACGGCGGCCGGATCAGGGTCTTGTCGTCTTCCGGGTCGGGCGATTGGCTCATGGCGGATGGGGCGCGCGGCGTCTGGGGCGTGGGGCGTCAATTCTGAAGCGAACGGGCAGTCTCGGCCGGGCCGAACAAGTGTCGCAGCAGCGCCTGGCTGGGCGCGCCGCAGGCCGCCAGCGCGCGCGGCGGCGTGTCGGGCGGCGCACTGCACCACAGCGACAAGCCTTGCGCCGGCGCCTGCGCGGCCAGCGCGGCGGCGGCGTTGAGCCAGGTGTCGGGGCGCGCGGCCAGCGCGTCGGGCAGGCCGACCACTGGCTGCGCGGCGTCTGGCCAGGGCAGCGCGGCGCGCGGCGCGAAGTGCGGGCTGGGCTCGCGCGCCAGCTCGGCGTCGAGCTGCTCGGGGCGCCAGTCTTCGTGCAGCGCGGCGGCGGCCAGCTCGTCAAGCACCGACAGCCACTGCCACAGCGCCAGGCTGTCGTTCGGATCGACCGGCAGCGTGTGCAGCGGCTGGGCGATGGTCAACGGAAAGTAGCGGCCCACGCGGTCGACCGAGGGCATCAACACCCCGGCCCAGGCGCGGTCGGCGGCGGCGCCGGGCAGCGTGCCCGGCTGCAGCAGGAAGCGCCAGCTTGGGCTGGCCAGGTAGCCTGCCAGCCGCGCCGGGTCCAGCGGCGACAGCCCGCCGCTCAGCCACTGGTCCCAGGGCTCGATGAACGCCGGGCCCAGCCGGCGCGAGGCAAAGTCGCCGATCGACGGCAGCTTGCCGTACCAGCCGGCGACCGCGCCTTGCTGGCCGTCGCCGTGCGCGGCGTCGCCGGCCGGCGCGCCGGCGCTCGCCGGGCCGGCGGGCGACGCCTGCGGCGCCGCGCTCAGAGCGCCTCCGGGCAGCGGAACTGCTGGATTTCGCGCATGCGAAACGGGTTCAACGCGCTGCCGGCATACGCCTCCAGCCGCACGCGCTTGCCGTCCAGCGTGGCCGAGACGTTGAAGCGCTCGGGCTGCGCGGTCGGGCTGACGTCGAGCCGGTCAAACAGCCGGAACAGCGCCCACGGCCCTTCGCCGACCAGCGTCTGGCCGCCGCCGCTCAACTTGACTTGCGACGCCACGCGCGCGCTCGGCCAGCTCACCGTGGCCGCCGGGCCGCCCAGGGTCAGCTTTTGCACCTGGCCGTCGATGTCCAGCGTCAGTTCCTTGAAGTCGGCCAGGTCGACCGGCTTCAAGTCGAGCTTGAACGCCGGGGTCTGGCCGCCGCCGCGGAAGAAGGCTTCCTTGATCTTCGCCGCGCGCTGGAAGTCGGCCAGCGCCGGCGGCGTTGGCGGCCGGGTGCCGTCGGGCAAGGGCTTGTAGGCCCAGACCGTGCCGCTGGTGTCGACCTTGCCGGCCAACTGGCGCTGGTAGAAGGCGTCGAGCTGGCCGCCATGGCCGAACATCTGGCCCAGGTCGTCGGGCATCACGTCGGCGCGCGAGCCGGGCGCGAACGGGTAGCGGTTGGCGATGGTGCGCACGCAGGAGTCGCGGATCGGCCGCAGGTCGCCGGTCAGCGCGCTCTGCTCGGCGGCGCGGCCTTGCCTGTCGGCGGTGGCCACCAGCGCGGTGACCATCGCCTGCACCGCCTCCGGTGCCTGCGCCACCGCGGCCTTGGCGGCGGCCGCGGCGGCCGGCGGCGGCGGCGCGGTCTTGCTTTTTTGCGCCGCGTCGACCGCCACCAGGTGGGCCTGGACATCGCCAAAGGCCTTCAGCACCGCGTCAATCGGCGGCGGCTGGCCGCTGACCTGGCGGTGGATGGCGGCGAAATGGTCGTCGACCATTTTTTCCATCGGCCCGGCGTCGCCCGGCGCCGGCGTGGCCGCCGGGTCGGCCAGGCTGGCCAGGTCGGACTTGGCCTTGTCGATCGCCTGGCGCGCCTTGTCGACCAGGTTGGGCTGGGCCGCCGGCGCCTGCACCAGCGTGGTTTCGGCGGTCAGCGCGCGCAGCCAGGCGGCCAGCGGCGAGTCAACGCCGGCCAGGATGCGCGCCGCATCGATGCTGCGCTCCAGGCCGCCGGACAGCCGCTGCAGCCGCACGTCGGCGATCAACTGGTCGTATTCCTTGATGTAGTCCTGCAGGTACAGGCGCTTGACGCGGTCGGTCAGCGCGTTGCCGAGCAACTGCCCGGCGCTGGCCTGGGCGCTGGTCGAGCGCCCCAGCACCCACTGTTCTTCCTGCGCCAGTTGCGCCGCCACCGGCGCCACGCTGGCACTGAAGGCGCGGCGAAAGCCGTCGCGGGTGAAAAAGCCCGCAATGCCGCGCGACAGCGGCAGCCCGCTGGCGCGCTCAAACACCTTGGGCGCCAGCGGCCCGGCGCGCGCGGCGACGCTGAACTCGGCAATGTCGCCGCGGAACTGCCGCTTCATGCGGCTGTAGATGCGGTATTCCAGCGGGTACGAGGTCAGCATTTCGCGCACCGAGGCCACCAGCGTGGCGTCGACCGGCCGCGCCGGCTGCAGCGCGCCGCCGGCCAGCAGCGCGTCCAGGTGCTGGTCGAGCGCGGCGCGCTGCTCGGGCGGCAGCGCGCTGAACTGGCGGTCCCAGTCGAGCGTGATCCAGGCGCGCAGCCCGGCACGGTCGACATGCTCGGGCGAGTACAGCATCAGGTAGGCCTTCAGCGCTTCATAGGCCTGTTCCAGGTTGTCGCGGTTGGCGGCGCGCACGCGTTCTTCCAGCCGCTGCACCACGCGCGGCAGCAGTGCGTGGTCGAGCAGGTGGCGGTAGCCGGTGCGCGCGCCGGCGTCGAGCAATTCGCCCTGGTACAGGCCGAGCGTGTTCAGCAGCGGCGGACGGTCGACCGCAAAGCCGTCGGGCCGCGCCGCGTCGCGCACCGCGGCCAGCGGCTCGGCCAGCGGCGAGGGGTCGGCGCTGGTGGTTGGCGGCAGCGCCGCCACGGCCTGCTTTAGCGCCGGCAGCCGCGCCGCCACCTGGTCGACATAGGCGCGGTTGCGCGCGTGGCTGACCGCCAGCCCGACCACCAGCGCGGTGCAGGCCAGCGCCAGCGCGGCAAAGCCGGCGCCGCGCTGAAGCAGCCGGCGCCGTTCGGCCTGCGGGTTGTGGGCCACCAGGTGGGCCTCGGGGAACACCAGGTCCTGCAGCAGCCGGCGCAGGAAAAAGCTCTTGCCGCGGTTGCCCGGCAGCGTGCCGACGCGCCGCTCCAGCCCGAAGGTGCGCGCCAGCGCGCCCATCACGCGGTCCAGCGCATTGCCTTCCTGCGTGCCGCTGGTGAAGTACACGCCGCGCAGCGGCACCTTGTCGGTGACCGCGCCCGACGCGCCGAACACCTGCGCCAGCAATTCGCCCAGCAGCGGCCGCAGGCTGGCGAACTCGTGCGGAAAACCAAAGATCGCCGCCCGCCTGCCGACGTCGCGCTCGGCCTGCAAGCGGTCAAGCTGACCGGCGACCAGCCGGCTTTCCAGCGCGCGGTACTGCGCGTCGAAGCCGGCCAGCGGGTCGGCGTCGGCGGACTGGGCAAAGGTAAAGCCCCAGACCTGGTCGCGCCCGTCCTTGGGCAACGCGTCAAAGGTTTCGACAAAGCCGGCCAGCAGGTCGGTCTTGGTCACCAGCAGATAAACCGGCGCACGCACGCCCAGCTTGGTCTGCAGCTCCTGCAGCCGGGCGCGCAACTGCGCCGCGTGGGCCTGGCGTTCGGGCGCCGATTGGGTCAGCAAGTCCTGCACGCTGACCGTCAACAGCACGCCGTTGATCGGCCGCCGCGGGCGGGTGCGGCGCAGCAGGGCCAGAAACTTGTCCCAGGCCGCGGCGTCGACCTCGCGGTCGGAGGTCTGCGAGGTCCAGCGCCCGGCGGTGTCGATCAGCACCGCCTCGGGCGCAAACCACCAGTCGCAGTGCCGCGTGCCGGCCACGCCCTTGACCTCGGCCGGCTCGCCGTTGGCGTCGGTGCTGACCAGGTTGATGCCGGCGTACTTCAGTGCGGTGGTCTTGCCCGAACCCGGTGCGCCGATGAAGATGTACCAGGGCAGGTCGTACAGCGCGTCGCCGCCGCGTTTGAGCAGTGCGCCGCCTTGGCCGGCGGCGCCGGACTTGAGGCGTCCGACCGCCTCGCTGAAGCGGCGGGTCAGCACCTCGGCCTCCTGGTCGCTGGCCGACGGCGCGGCGACCACGCCCTTGAGCAGCGCCTGCGCGGCGCGGCGGCGCTGCCACGCGCCCCAGCCCAGCCAGCCCAGCCAGGCCAGCCACATCAGGCCGACCACGGTCAGCCGCGGCGCCCAGCCGTCGAGCGGACGCGCCACCTCGGCGCCGCCGCCAAAGGCCAGCAAGGGGCCCAGTAGCCAGACGATGGCCGACAACACCAGCAACGCCAGCGTGCCCAGCAAGGCGGCCGACATCAGGGTTTGGAAAAGTTTCTTCATCGCGGCAAACCTTGCTCGGGGAATGCGGTCGTCTTGTTCTGTATCCCTTTGGCGGCTTAGGCGCCGGGTGGCACCGCCAGCGTGATTTCGACGCGGCGGTTCTTGCGGCGGCCGTCTTCGCTGGCGTTGTCGCCCAGCGGCTCGGTGTCGCCGCGGCCGTCGGCGCGCAGCCGCTCGGCCGCCACCTGGACAGCGAGCAAGGCCTTGACGCTGTTGGCTCGATCTTGCGACAAGTGCCAGTTCGACGGGTAGCGCAGCGACTTGATCGGCTGGTTGTCGGTGTGGCCGGTCACCAGCACCGGCCCGGGCAGGCTGTGCAGCGCGGTGGCGATGCGGCCGAGCAGCGGCTTGACGCTGTCCGACACCTCGGCGCTGCCGCGCTCAAAAAAGCCGTCGCCGCGTATCACCACCACCGACCGGTCGGCCAGGTCACGCACTTCGATCAACTGCGCCTGGATATCCGGCGCCAGCAGCCCGGCCAGGCGCGGTTTGGCCGCCGGTTGCGGCGGCGGTGGCGGCGGCGCGGCCTTGACGTCCAGCGCCGCCAGCGCGCCGTACACCGGCTCGCTGCGCGCGCCCGCCGACCAGCGCAGCGCGCCGAACAGCAGCGCCAGCAGCAGCGCCGCGGCGCTGGCCACCACCCACACCGGCACCCCGGCGGACAGCCGCGCACTGCGCGCGCGTTCACCGGCCCAGGCCGGCGACAGCTCGGCCAGTGCCGCCGCGTCGCCTTCTTGCCGCAGCATCTGCGCCAGCCGTTCGCGCACGCTGTCGAGCTGCGCGCGGCCGTTGTCCAGCACGCGGTAGCGGCCTTCGAAGCCGAGCGCCAGCGCGGCGTACATCAGTTCGAGCAGCGACCGGTTGGCGGCCACGTTCTCGGCCAGCTTGCCCATCAGCACGAACACTTTCTCGCCGCCAAAAGCCTCGTTGTGGAACTGCACCAGCAGGCTGTGGCGGCCCCACACGCCCGAGCCGCCCCACGGCGTGCTCGACGCGGCTTCATCCAGGAACGTGCACAGCGTGTAGCGCGCGCCGATCACCTGCTCGTTGGGCAGGCCGGCGGCGCGCGCCTGCTGTTCGAAGCGCCGCACGCCGTCGGCCAGCGCCTGGCGCAGCGCGGCCGGGTCGGCGCAGTGCGCCATGTCGCGGATGCGCGCCGCGGCGCCCAGCAGCGGCGAGGCCGCCGCCAGCAGCGGGTTCAGCCCGGCCGGGCCGGGTAGCTCGGGCAGCGGCGCGGTCGGCAAGACGGCGTCAGGTGCCGCCGCCGGGCGCGGACCGCGGCCGGCGCTGGGCTTGATGATGGTGCGGTCGCTGGAGTCCGAAAAGGGGTCGTTGTCGGTCATGGAATCTGCTCGGAAAAATGCCTCGCGACACCGCCGCCGGCCACACCGGTCTCAGCGCCGGGGCCGGCGGCCGGGCGTCATGGACGGATGGCCCAGAACTCCAGCTCGATGCCCGGGAAGTCGCCCGAAATGTGCATCGCCAGACCGGCCGAACGCTCCAGTTGCCGCCACAGCTCGCTGCCGCGGGTTTCCAGCTCGAAATAGCTGAAGCCGCCGTGGTAGGGAATTTGCCGCGGCGCCACCGCCATCGGCGCCACCGCCACGCCCGGCAACTGCAGGTTGACCAGGTCGCGAATGCGCTCGGCCGGGCCGATCTTGACTTGCGTTGGAAAGCGCGCACGCAGCGCCTCGCTGGGCATTTGCGCATTCACCGCCAGCACGAACTTGGCGCGGCGCTGCAGGTCGACGTCGGCAATGATCGCCACCCGCACGCCGTGCTGGCGCTCCTGAAGGTCAATGGGCAGCGCGGTCTGCTCCAGCACGATGGACAGCGACTGCCGCAAGTCGGCCATCAGCGCGCCAAAGCAGCCGGCCAGGTCGAGGTGGTTGTAGGGCGGGTATTCGGGCGGGCGCTTGCGTTCGCGAAAGGTCGACAGCTCGCCGGCCACCTGCACCAGCACCGCGTACAGCCGCTCGGGGTGCAGCAGCGGCAGGTGCGTCAGGTGCGCCAGCAGCGGATCGATGCGGTTGAGCGCCTGCAAAAACACAAAGTCGGCGATCTCGCCGACGCCGGCGCGCCCAGGCTGCGACAGCCGCGCCGACAAGGCCTCGGCGCGCTGGCGCACCATCGCCAGCGCCTCGCGCAGGTGCGCTTCAAGCAGCGGCTGCGCCAGCGCATGCAGCGTTGGCGGGATGTACTGGGTGTCGAGCACCACCCGGCCATCGGCGCGGCGCTCGACCACGCGCAGCAGCGGCAGGTGGGTGAAGCCCTCGTTGGCGTCGCGCTGCAAGAGCAGGCGCAGGTTCAGGCGGCCGATTTGCAGCGGCGCCTGGCGCAGGCTGACCGCCTGGCTGTCGGCGGTTTCGACCTCTTGCGCCAGATAACGCGGTGGCATCGAGGTGGCGGCGGCCTCGACATCGCTTTCGGCCACGCCGGGGCGGGCCATGGCCACCGCCAGCAGCAGCGCCTGGTCGCGCAGGCCGGGTGGCAGGTCAATCGCCGGTGGCGCGGCGTCTTGCGCCGGAATGGCGAACGGCGTGCCGTCGGGCAACACGCCGCTGGCCGCGGTCAACGCCAGCTTGCCCTGCAGCAGCGCGGCGTCGTCGATGTTGAGCAGCGAAAAGCCCCAGGTGTACGGCGCGGCCTGCGCCACGCGTTGCTCCAGCCGCCGTTCGGCGTGGCGGTCCTGCTGCTGAAAATGCTGCGGCTGGAGGAACATGCCCTCCGTCCACATGACCTTGTTGTACCAAGTCATCGTCGGTGAGTGGTGGTGGCGGGCGGCGGCCGGAAAACGTCCTGAGCAAGGCCTGAGGCAGCCCCGCGTGAGGCCAGGGTTTCAGCGCGGCAACGATACACGGGCCATCGGCCGCCGTCACCCTTGTTCGGGGGCAAATCGCGAGCGACTTCAACCGGTTGAGGGATGCGCATCTGCCGCGCAAGCCCTATCATTCCTGGTGAACGCTGGTCAAGGGCTTCGGCCCGTGAGACAGCGCCGCTTGCCAATGTTCGCGCGGACGGACAGCGCTCCATTCGACCGCGCGACTGCCTAATCCGGAGCGTCAACAGGTTCGCCGACAGCGGGCTTGTAGACCGAATGGGAGAACCAAGATGACACGCAATCACACCTGGTTGTCGGCCGCCGCGTTGACGCTTGGCCTGGCCGCGGCCATGCCTTTGGCCTGGGCTGCCGACGCGCAGGATCTCGGCGAACGCATCCCCGACGCCCAGTCGATCAAGGAAGGGCTGTTCCCTGAAGACGCCTGCAAAGAGCTGGAGGCCGCCGGCTACAAGTGCATGGGCTTCAAGCCGGCGGTGCGTTATTCGCTGCCGGCGACCTCGTTCCGCGTCGGCTCGGCTGAATTGCCCGACGGTCTTCGGCGCCAGCTCGACGTGTTTGCCTCGGTGCTGTCAACAAAGCGCGGCAGCGCGCGCACGGTGCGCGTCGAAGGCCACGCCGATGCCTCCGGTTCGGCCGACGCCAACCTGACGCTGTCGCAGCGCCGCGCCGACGCGGTGAAGGCCTATCTGGTCGACAAAGGCGCCGAAGGCAATATGCTGGAAGCGGTGGGTATGGGCTCGCGCATGCCCAAGGTCAGCAATGACCCGTTCTCGGCGGTGAACCGCCGCGTCGAGATCGCGCGCAAGGAATAAGCGCGCGCAGCGGCCAGCGCCCTGGGTCTTGCCCCAAGGCGCAGCCGCTTTGTATTCAGGGCGCAGCCGCTTTGTATTCAGGGCGCAGCCGCCTTGTATTCAGGGCGCAGCCGCCCCCTATTCAAGGCGCCGCCGACACCCACACCGTCAGCGCGGTGTAGTTGTCGAAGCTCTTGCGGCCCTGGGTGGCGGCGTACACCGCCTGCTCCAATTGCGCCAGCCAGTCGTGGGTGGACGCCGCGCTGGTCAGGGTTTGCTCCAGCACGGCCTCACTCACGTGCTCCCAGACGCCGTCGCTGCACAGCAGGAACACGTCGCCGGCCTGGACTTCGGTCGCCGCGCCGCTGTCGTCGACCTCTAACTGCGCGTCTTCAGCGCCGAGCGCCGAGCGCAGCTCGCTGCGTTTCGGATGCGAGCGCATTTGCTCGGGCGCAATGAGGCCGGCGTCGGCCATCGCCTGCACCAGGCTGTGGTCGCGCGTTTGGCGGTGGACGTGGCCGTCGCGCAGCAGGTACAGCCGCGAGTCGCCGGCGTGCGCCCAGGCCGCGCGGTGGCGCGCGAAGTCGACCACCAGACTGACGCCGGTGGCGTACATGTTGGCGTGATCGGTGTTGGCTTCGCGGGCGTCGATCAACTGCTGGCTGGTCTCGCGCATCAACTGCGCCAGCGCCGGCCCGTCGACCCGCGGTTGGTCGGCAAAGGCCTGCAGCATGCGCTCGACCACCAGCCTTGAGGCCACGCTGCCGCCGCCATGGCCGCCGGCGCCGTCGGCCAGCACGCAAAACAGCTCGTCGCGCGAATGCCAGTGCCCGCACGCGTCTTCGTTGTGGGCGCGGCCGCCCTTGTTGGACAACAGCGCCACTTCGAGTGCAAGCATCGCAACTCCTCAAGCCGGGTCGTCGGCGCCGCTCAGGACGTCGATCTGCGCCTGGTAGGCGGCGCGAAAGGCCTGGCCGTACAGGCGGTTGAAGTCGTCCAGCGCCTCGGCGGACAACTGGCGGTACAACTGTTGGAACTGCTCCCAGAGCTGGGCCTTGCGGGCGTTGGGGATCAGGCTCATCAGCGCCGAGCGCTGGCCGGCGATCTGCTCTTCGAGCCGCGCTGGATCAAAGCGCTTGAGCACTTCCTGCAGCGCCGAGCGCATGCCGGCGGTGACCGCCAACTGGTGCGCACGCAGGTCGGTAAAGGCCTCGCGCATCGCCTGCTCGGGCGCCATGTAGCCGACCACCGCTGGACCCAGCAAATGCAGCAGCGCGGCCTCGACGCTGGGCACGAACTTCAGCGGGTTGTTCTTGACCGCGCCAATGCGCGTGACGTCGGCGCCGACTTCTTCCTTGACCGTGGTGCGCGCCAACAGCAGGTGCACCGCGCCCTGGGTGGCCTCGCGCAGCAACTGGCCGACCAATTGCAACTGCGCGGCGCAAAGCGGGTTCAGCCGCTCGGCCGGCACCCCCAGGCCAAGGGCCAGCGCGCGTTGCAGCGCGTCGGGCGCCAACGCTTCGGGTGGCGCGGGTGGCGCTGGCGGCACGATTGGACCGTCAAGCGCCGGCCGCCGCGTGTCCGGCGGCACATCGGCACGCGCCGCCTGCGCCAACGGCGGCGCCGGCTTCGACGCCAGCCCCAGCACCGTCAAATCGCTGGGTGCTGGCGGCGCGGGCTGCGCGGCCGCCACCGACGGCCGGCTGCCGGGCAGCGTGACGTGATGGCCTTCGCGCGGCGGCTTGTCCCACGACAGCACCGCGCCGGGTGGTGGCGCCGGCCGCGTCGCAGGTGGCGCCACGGGAACCGGTGGCGCCGCAGGCAGTGGCGGCGCTGCCGGCCACGGGGCGTGCAGATCGGAGTCGTGGTCGGGCAGCGGCGCAGCGGCCACCGGTCGTGCACTGCGCTGCTGCAGGACCACCAGCGGGTCGGTGGCGCTACCGGGCGGCAGGCTTGGGGCACCGAAGGCGTCACCGGTGGCGAACAGGCCGCCGTCGCCCGCCGTCGTCGGCGCGCCGTGCGGCAGCCCGAACAGGTCGTCGAGCGAGGGCGTCGGATCGACCACGCCGGACAACCCGGCACCGCCCGACGGACCCGGCACCGAGGGGCCGGGAAACGTCGGCGTCGGACCTGGATAAGGCGGCACCGGCGACCGCCGTTCCGCCACCACGGGTGTTGATGCCGGCGTCGGGGTGCCGAAATCCCAATCGGCGGGGATAGACGGTATCGGCGTGGTCGGCGTGTCGTCGAGCGGACCACCGCCAACCAGTGCCGACCCGCCGCCAAACAGCCCACCGGCCGCGCTGCCCGCGCCATGCGCCGGCGCGTCGAACCCGCCGCCAAACAAGTCCACCGGCACGGGCGATGCCAGCCCGCTGCCTGCGGGCATTGCCGCCGCGCGATCGGGCGCGCCGGCGGTCACCAGAATCTGGTAGTCGCCAATGGTCAGCCGGTCGCCGTCGGCCAGTGGCGCTTCGCGGCCCGAGCCGAGCGCGCGGCCGTTGACCAGCACCGGGTTGCTGCCACGGTCAATCAGCGCGAACACGCCGTTGCGGCAGACCAATTGCGCCTGCAGGCGCGAGATGTCGTGGCCATCAAGTGCCAACTGATTGGTGTGGCTGCGGCCTATCGTGCCGCCAGACTCATTGAACGTCACCGCTGGGCCGGACACCGCTTTGCCGCCAATGGTTTCAACGCGCAGGGTGATCATGATCAGTGGCTGGGCAATCGACGGGTTGCAAGCATAGCGGCCACGCCGCGCGTGCCGTGCAGCAGGTGCCGGCGGCCGCGCGTCAAGTGGTCTTTAGGTGCGCGGCGACACGGCCAATGCGCCGGGCAGCCGCGCCGACACCAGCCAGCCATGCACGTCGGCGCCAGCTTCCTTGCGCAGCACCACCGCGTCTAGCGCCGCGTCGGCCAGCGCGCTGTCGGCCAAGGTACGCCGCAGGTAGTGCTGGGCATGGGCATAGCGGCCGTGTGGTTGCAGGCGGTGGTCGTGCAACCCGTCGTCGTCCGCCAAGGCCTCGACCGTGAACACCAGCCAGCCGCCCGGGCGCAGCGCCGCCGCCGCCGCACGTATGGCCTCGTCGAGCGCGCCGAAGTAGCACAAGGTGTCGGCCGAGACGATCAAGTCGAACACCGCCGGCTGCCCGCGCAGGTAGGCCACCAGTTCGGCCACTTCCAGCTCGTCGTAGCCGCCGCGGCGCCTGGCCTTGTCGAGCATCGCCGGCGACAGGTCAACGCCGACCAGCCGCCGCGCATACGGCGCCAGCCAGCTGCCGCACAGGCCGGTGCCGGCGCCGGCATCGAGCACCTCGCGCGTTGGCCCCGGCGCGCCGAACTGACCAGCGACCCATTCGCCGACCAGCCGCGGCGCCTGGTACTCCAGCAGCGCCAGCCGCTGGTCAAAGCTGCCGGCAAAGCGGTCGAAGACGTCGACCACATAGGCGTCGCAGGCGCGTGCCGGAACGTCCTGTCCGGTGACCGCGGCCAGGTGGTGCCGCGCCTGCACGTTTTCAGGCTCCTCGTCGACCCACTCGCGAAAAACCCTTGCCGCGTCGTCCAGGCGACCGTTTTGCGCGTAGACCACACCCAGCCGCTTGCGCGCCACCGGGTTGCGCGGCTGCAGCTCAAGCGCGCGGGCGTAGTGCGCAAAGGCCGCCTTCAGGTCGCCGCCGCTGGTGGCCAGCAGCGTGGCGTAATTCAGGTGCGCGTTGACGAAGTCCGGCTGCAGCGCCAGCGCGCGCTCGAAGGCCTGCATCGCCTCTTGTTGGCGGCCCAGCGAGCGCAGCAGGCAGCCCAGGTTGCTGAAGGCCTCGGCGTTGCCGGGGTCGAGCGCGCTGCAGCGCTGGTAGGCCAGCGCGGCGGCTTCGTGTTCGCCGCCGTCGAGCAGCGCATTGCCGAGGTTGTTGTGCCAGGCGGCCACCGTGGGGTCGGCCAGCACCGAGGCGGTCATCAGGCCGATGGCTTCAGCGCGCTCGGCCGGCCGGCCGCGTTGGTACAGCAGCATGCCCAGAAAGTGCTGCACGTTGGCGTCCCTGGGCTGCAACTGCAGCAGGCGCCGGTACAGCGTTTCGGCGCCGTCCAGCCGCATGTCGCGGTGCATGGCCATGGCCATGCGCAGCGCGTCGTCCCAGCTCAGCTCGGTGTTGTTGGCGCCGTGGGGCGCGGGTTGGCCGGGGCCGGCTGCTTCGGCGTGCGCTTGCATGGCGCGAGCATGCGTCAAATCAGCCCGCGCGCGAATCCCCTGCGCGACGGACGCACGCGTGCGGCCGGCGGCGTAGCTTCGACTACAGTCGGCGGCAGCAGTCGCCGCTGCGGCGGTGGGGTTCGTAGCCGCTTGCCGCACCGGCAGGCCATCGACCTGATTTGCCGTGGAAGACGATCTCAACACCTTGCCTGTCGGCACGCGTCTCGGTGAATTCGAGATTCTTGGTGTGGTCGGGGCGGGTGGCTTCGGCATCGTCTACCGCGCCCTTGACCACGACCTTGAGCGCGAGGTGGCGATCAAGGAATACATGCCCGGCCTGCTGGCCAGCCGCACCCAGCAAGGCGCGGTGCGCTCGCGCGGTGGCACCCATGCCGAAACCTTCCGCCTGGGCCTGAGCAGCTTTGTGCTCGAAGCCAAGACGCTGGCCCGCTTCGACCATCCGGCGCTGATCAAGGTCTACCGCTACTGGGAGGGCAACGGCACCGCGTACATGGTGATGCCGCTGGTCTCGGGCCGCACGCTGGGCCAGGTGGTGCGGCAAATGCCGAAGCCGCCCAGCGAGGACTGGTTGAACGGCGTGCTGACACCGCTGCTGGCGGCGCTCGACGTGTTGCACCAGCACCAGATCTGCCACCGCGACATCGCGCCCGACAACGTCATCTTGCTGCCCAGCGGCCAGCCGATGCTGCTGGACTTCGGTGCCGCGCGGCAAGTCATTGCCGACCGCACGCAGGCGCTGACCGCGGTGCTCAAGCCCAGCTATGCGCCGATCGAGCAGTACGCCGAGGTGACCACGCTGCGCCAGGGGCCGTGGACCGACCTGTACGCCTTGGGCGCGGTGGTCTACGGCTGTCTGGCCGGCAGGCCGCCGCCGGCGGCGACCGCGCGCGCGGTCGCCGACGACATGCTGCCGCTGTCCGAAGTGGCCGCGCGCATCGAAGCCGAACACGGCCAGCACTACAGCCCGGGCTTCGCCGCCGCCTGGCAGGCCACGCTGGCGCTGCGCCCGGCCGACCGGCCGCAGGACGTGGCCGCGTTGCGCCGGTTGCTCGGCCGCCCATCCGGTGCGGTGCTGGATTTGTCCGACCCCGTCCGCACGCTGGTGCTTGCGCCCGCCCATGCGCACACCGTGACGCTGGCCGCGGCGCTGCCAGTGGGAGATTTGCCGACGGTTTTCGAGGCCCGCGACAACGGCCCGCAGCCGACGCTGCAGTTGCACGCCGGCCCGCGCAGCGGCCACGACATGGCCGCGGTGGTGCCAGCGCCGGCGAACGCTGCGACCGAGCCGGTGACCGAGGTGATGCACGCAACGCCACCGGCGTTGCCGCCGATCACCACGCCGCAGGCCTCGCCACCAATCGCCGCGCCAGAGGCCTTGGAATCGAATGCGACGCCGGCTGCGACGCCACCGGTGGCGGCTGCGGCAACCGCTGCGACGCCGGGCGCCGCGTTGGCGCGGGCGGACCCGGCGCGTGGCGGCGGTGGCGGCAAGTTGGCGTGGGCCGGCATCGGTCTGGGGTTGGCCTTGGCAGTCGGCGCGGCTGGGTTCTGGCTGCGTCCGGCGGCCACGCCGACTGCGCCACCGGCGCCGAGCGCGGGCGCAGCGTCAGCGGTAGTCGGCGCGCCCGACGGCGCGGCGCCGACCGCGCCACCAGTTCGCGCCGAGGGCGTGTCCTCAGCGTCAGCCAGGTCGGCCGAGCCCGTGCCCAGTGCCACAGCCGGGCAGGCGGGCGCCCGCGTGCCGCCGGCTGGCGCGACAAGCGCCGCTGCCGCCTCCGCGCTGTCTGCGCTGGCGGCGTCCAGCGCGCGCCTGCTCCAACCGCCTGGCCAGGTCGCGCCGCCGGCGCCGCGGCCGGCTGGCCGCAAATCATCCGATGCGGTGGCCACCGCCGATGGCCGCAAGCCGGCCAAAGACATTTACCTGCCGGCCGCAGTGATTCAGGCCCCTGCCAGCAAGGCGTCGCCGCCCGCGGCCGCGAACGACGCGGTGAAGTCGAAGCTGGCCGGCGCCGCGCACGAACAGGACGCCGACCCGGCCGCGCACCCGTCGGCACCCATTTCACCCGAGGAATCGTGCGGCCGGCGCTGGCTGGCCGCGCGCGACATCTGCTACGAACGGGCTTGCCGCGGCACGGAAGCCGCCGCCCATCCGCTGTGCGTGCAATGGCGCGAGAAAGCCGACCGAGCCAAGCGTGAGAAGGACTACGTCGGCGGCTGATGCGCTTGATGCGGCTGTAGCTGCTGCAGCGCCTGAAATTAGCCAATGCTGAACCAGTCCCTGGCCGCGCGCGAAGCCACCGACGCAGTCGCGCCGCGGCGTTGCAAATGCTCGCTTTTCCCCACCGCGATGTTGACGGCCTGCGCCTTGCTGCGCATCCCGTCCGCGACCGGCGCCGGCGCCGTCCACCGCATCCCTTGCCCTGAGGATGCCGCGGATGGCGCGCGCCGCGGCGAGGCCTCACCATCCGCGGTTCAGGCCGATCCCCCGGCCGTTTGCATTGCGTGAAGGAGCCGCCCATGTCCCGCTTTGCCCTGTGCATAGGCATCAACAACTACCCAGGTACCAGGATGGACCTGGCCGGTTGCGTCAACGACGCGCGGCATTGGGCGCAGGCCTTGCAGGCGCGGGGTTTCAGCGTGCAGACCCTGCTCGACGAAGCCGCCAACCGCGCCGGCATGCTGGCGGCGATGCGCGACACCTTGGCCAAGGCGCGCTCGGGCGACCTGGTGGTGCTGACCTTTGCCGGCCACGGCACGCTGGTGCCCGACGCCAGCGGCGACGAATCCGACGGCTGGGACGAGGCGCTTTGCCCGCATGACGTGCAGGCGACACAGGCGCCTATCGTCGACGACGAGATTCACGCGCTGTTTGACGCCCGGCCGGCCGGCGTGCGGGTGCTGCTGATCGCCGACAGTTGCCATTCGGGCACGGTGACCCGTGCCGCGGTGCGCACCGCCGGCGACCCATTGCCGCGCTTTTTGCCGCTGGCCAACTGGATGACCGCCGAGCGCCGCGCGGCGCTGGTCGACCGCCCGTCGGCGCAGCGCCCGGCCAGGTCGGCGTTGCGCAAGTCGGTCAGCCGCGACGACGACCTGCTGCTGGCCGGCTGCGAGGAAGGCCCGAACCACTTCAGCTACGACACCGTGTTCGACGGCCAGCCGACCGGTGCCTTCAGCCACGTCGCGCTCGCCGCGCTGGCGGCCTTGCCGGCCGGCGCGACCTATGTCGACTGGCACCAGGCGATACGCCAGCGCCTGCCGGCCGACAAGCTGCCGCAGACGCCGCAGTTGATCGGCGCCCAGGCCGCCCAGCGGCGCGCGGTGCTGGTTTAGCCGCGGCGCGGCCGCCGCTGCAGGCTGTCGCCGACGCCGCGCGGCCAGTCAACCGGCGCGAAACGCCTCGCGCAGCGCCGGGTACAGCGCGGCAAAGCGCGCCTGGCGCGCGCGCAGCAGCGGCTGCTGGCGCGCGTCGGGCTCGAAGCGCTGCGCCACCGGCGGCGTGGTGCATACCTGGGCCAGCGCCTGGTCCTGGACGATGTGCTGGGCGTCCAGGTCGGCCAGCCAGCCCAGCCGCGCGGCGCCCAACGCGCCGCCGGCTTCGCCGCCCGAATGGGTGTGCAGCGGGGTGTCGAGCACGTCGGCAATCAGTTGCGCCCACAGCGCGCTGCGCGCGCCGCCGCC
>WBZS01000637.1_pt1 | contig 39368 bp, 37 predicted proteins | sample 5204201 | NCBI WGS metagenome assembly WBZS01 (sample SAMN12344357, study PRJNA552823) | activated sludge metagenome | biome: Activated sludge suspended growth; feature: Nitrification reactor; material: Wastewater; isolation source: activated sludge from nitrification reactor of wastewater...
GGGCCACCGACATCGACAAACTGACCGCGACCAGCGGTAGGAATAATCGTGCCGTCGGCGACAAACCGTTGCAGTGGGAAACGATCTACCAACACCACGGACCACACACTGGCCGCGTCGCCTGGCGGCTGCGCTGCCACAACGGCCAGCCCGGCACCAGCCGCATCAACAATGCCCACCACGCCGACGACCTCGCCCGCGACACCATCACCCGCATCCGACAACGCACCAACCCCAACACCGACACCAGCACCGGCACCGGCACCGGCACTAAAACCAGCAGCCACAGTGACAGTGACAGTGACAGCGCCGATCCCGACCCACCACTATCACCCACCGAAAACCAACTCTGCACCCGACTCGGCTACACCACCCGCTGAGAGTCGTTCTGGCCGCCGCCCGGGTAGGTCAGGAACGAGTCAGGGCAAGAACGGGAATGGTCCGCACACCAGCGGTCTTCTCCTCGTACTCGGCGAAGCCCGGGTACCGCCGAGCCTGCTCGCTATACCGTCGGTCACGCTCGGCGCCGGTGACTTCGGTGACCGCAACGTCAACGGTTTCGGTACCGACCTCGATCTGTGCCGTCCCGGCCGTCACGAGGTTGTAGTACCAAGCAGGATTCGTGGGGGCACCGGCCTTGGAGGCGAATACATAGATGGTGCGGGCATCCTCGTCGTCGGGCAGGTACATCATGGGCGTGACATTGCGCTTGCCGCTCTTTCGGCCAACATGATGGACCAGTACCATCGGCGCACCCTCGAAGCCTCCGCCGACCTTGCCGTCGTTGGCTCGGAACTCGTTAATGATCGAGGTGTTCCAGTCGGTAGCTTCACTCATCGCGCCCGTCCTTCCGATAGTGGGTAGTAGGTCCAATTATGCTCGGCCTAGGCCACTAGCGTCGGTGGTCAACACGGCGGGCCTCCGCCGCTGGCGCACTGTGGGACGATGGGGTCATGGACAGAGTTCGCGCCGAGGGAGGCGACAGCGGCGTGGCGCCATCCTGTCCGTCGCCCGCACACCCGAGTCGCGACCCCCACCTGACGGCGGAACTCACCGCTCGCCTCGCGGCCATCGCAGTCGGCGACCGCCAGGCATTCGCCGAATTTTATGATCAGACCAGTGCACGGGTATTTGGGCTCGCGACGCGGATCGTGCGTAGTCGATCCCTTGCCGAGGAGATCACCCAGGAAGTGTATTTGCAGGTGTGGACCTCAGCGGCCGGACAGTACGACTCGTCTCGGGCAAGCCCCCTGGGTTGGTTGATGACATTGGCACATCGCCGCAGCGTCGACCGAGTCCGGAGCGAGCAGTCGGCCCGAGACCGCAATCACGTGTATGGGTCATCTCATCTCGGCCAGGATCACGACACAGTCACCGAACAGGTCGAGCAACGCCTCGACGAGCAACAAGTCGCCGACTGCCTCGACACGCTGACCGCCACCCAACGGGAGGCGATTGGCCTGGCCTACTACAGCGGCCGCACCTACCGTGAGGTGGCCAGCCACCTCGACGTCGCCCTACCCACAATCAAGTCCCGCATCCGCGACGGGCTGATCCGGCTGAAGACGTGCTTGGGGGTGAGTAGCGATGTCCAATGACCTCAGCGACGACGAGCGCGATCTCCTCGACCTTGCGCCGGCCTACGGCCTCGGAGCGGTTTCGGAGGCCGACCGCGCTGAGATTGCCGGTCGTCTTGGCGCCATTTCACCGCATACCGCGCGGGAGTTCGCCCAGATCGTCGCCGATACCCAGGAGACGATTGCACTGGTGACCGTGGGCGATACTCTCGCTCCGCCGATCGAGCTGCGCGAGCAGTTGCTGCGTGCGATCGACGAAATCCCGCGGGCTGACGTCGACGACCTGAGTGACCGACGACGTCGTCGTGTTGTGTCGGCCGTGCTCGCGGCCGCCGCCGCTGTCGTCGTCGGTATCGGGGCGACGGTTGCGATCCAGCAGTTCGACCGACCACCATCGGTGCCGACGGTCGCTCAGGTCATGGCTAATCGGGACACACAAACCAGCACCACCGCGATCGCTGGCGGGACCATTACCCTCAGCACTTCGGCACAGGCCAATGCGGTGGTGGTGAAGATGACCGACGTGCCACCACCGCCGGAGGGGCACGTCTACCAGATGTGGTTCATGCCCCCTGCCGGTGCACCGCGCTCGGCCGGGACGATGAGTGCCACCACTATGCCGCCGCCCGACGGTACCGTGATTCCGGCCTTGGACTCGGCCACGCGCGTCGCCGTGACCGTTGAAGCCGGCGAAGGTTCGCCTCAGCCCACGGGCACACCGGTCGTCATCATCCCGATTCCGTAGCGCCCACCCATCCAAGATCGCGCGCGCATCGAACACCCACACATGGTGGACCGTCTTCTCGACCGCACTATCGCATTGGGATACTCCCGGTTGGGGTATTCGATCCGGCAGCGGTGGTGGGACCGTGACGATCCTGCACCTGATGCGTTGACGGGGAAGACGGTCGTTGTCACTGGCGCCAACTCCGGCATCGGGGCCGCCATTGTCGACGGCGCCGCCCGCCTGGGTGCGAGCGTTGTGATGGTGGTGCGTGACCTCGAACGAGGAGAGTCGGTACGTGATCGCCTCGCGGCCGCTCATCCTCATGCGAATCTGATGGTTGCGCGATGCGACGTCTCGGACCTGACTGACATCGCCAACGTTGCCGATAGGTTGCGTGCGCATCGGCCACAGATCGATGCCATCATCCACAACGCCGGAGTGCTACCTGATCGATGGACGGGAACGGCGCAAGGTCACGAGGTGTCCTTGGCCACCCACGTACTTGGACCCATCCTGCTCACTGAACTACTGCTGCCGGCATTTGCCGCTGCACCTGATCCACGAGTTGTCCTCATGTCGTCCGGCGGGATGTACGCACAACCACTGCCAGCAGATGACCTCGAGTACCAGTCCAGCGGAAACTATCGTGGGGTCACTGCTTATGCGCGCAGCAAACGTGTTCAGGTCGACTTGACGCCCGCGTTGGCCGGGCGGTGGGCCGGTGCCGGAGTGATGGTCGCCGTGATGCACCCGGGATGGGCTGATACTCCCGGCCTTTCCCGAGCACTCCCCGGGTTCCGGGCAGTGGCCAAGTCGCTGCTGCGGACACCCGAACAGGCCGCCGACACGGCACTCTGGTTGGCTGCAACGAGTCCCACACCAGTAACGGGGCAGTTCTGGCATGATCGGGCGATACGTCCGACGCATCTGCTGCCCGGGCGGACCGGTGCCGACGCCGGCGAAGATGCGGAGCGCGCCTGGCGGTATTGCTTGGCAGCAGTCGGACTCGAACCATGAGAGGGCCTGAATGACCCGACGTTTGCTGCGCTGGGTGTTGCCGACGCTCATCGTCCTGTTCTGGCTTGCGATCGGCGGGTTTGCCGGTCCATTCGCCGGTCAATTGGCAACCGTCCAGAACAATGACAGTACGGCGTTCCTTCCGTCGAGTGCGGAATCAACACAGGTAGCGCAACTGCAGCGCGGCTTTCGCGACAGCAATGCGGTGCCCGCCGTCATCGTCGCGGTACGCGACGGTGGTCTCACCGCTGCCGATCGAACCTATCTTGCCGATATCGGCAAAGAACTGCCCACCATCGAAGGCGTCGCGGGCCCGTCGATCCCACCCATCTTCGCGCCCGACGGCAAAGCCGCCGAGATCGTTATCGGGGTCAATTCGGATCCGTCACCCAAGGCGACCGTCGTGGCAATTCGTGACGCTCTCGCCGCCGGACAACCAGACGGCCTGCAGGTCCTCGTCACTGGTCCCGCGGCACAAATCGCGGATCTAAGTAAGGCGTTCGCAGGTATCGACGGTGTTCTACTGCTCGTCGCTGCACTCGTGGTGCTGATCATTCTGGTCGCGGTCTATCGCAGCCCGCTGCTTCCGGTGGTCGTCCTCACCTCCGCGATCCTCGCGCTCGCTGCGGCCAGTGGCGCGGTGTACCTGCTCGCCTCCCGCGACCTCATCGCCCTCAATGGGCAAAGTCAGGGAATTCTGTTCATTCTGGTGTTCGGTGCCGCGACTGACTATGCGTTGCTGTTGGTTGCTCGATTCCGCGAGGAACTGCACCACACTGACGACAAGACGATAGCGATCGGTCGGGCATGGCGGGGCGTCGTCGAACCCCTGGTCGCCTCTGCCTGCACCGTTATCGCCGGGGTGTTGTGTCTGTTGGCGTCGGACTTGAACTCGAATCGTGGGCTAGGACCAGTCGCCGCGATCGGCATCGCCGCTTCGCTGGTCGCGTCCCTCACCTTCCTGCCAGCGATCCTCATGCTGCTGGGTCGTACAGCCTTTTGGCCGAGGAAGCCAAAGATCGAACCGGTCCGTAACGACGGAGGCTGGTGGTCCCTCGCCCGATGGGTAACTCGGCACCATCGCGCAGTCTGGATCATCGCCGGACTGGTGCTCGTCGCTGGCGCGAGTCTCGCACCACAGTTCAAGGCGTCCGGGGTGGCGCAGAGCGACTTCTTCCTCAATCGGGTTGATTCGGTGACCGGTCAGCAGCTACTCGGTGAGCACTTTCCCGGGGGCACGGGCTCGCCCGCACTGATCGTTGCCGACGCCACCCGCGCCGACGCCGTCGCCGACGCGGTTCGCGCCGTTCCGGGGGTTGCCGCCGATACCGTGCACGTCACGGCGGGACGTGGCGGCGCACCCATCGTCGTCGACGGACGGGTGCTGATCGAGGCCACCCTCACCGATGCGGCCGACTCAGAGGGGGCGGTCGATACAGTTCGCGACATCCGGACAAAGGTTCACGCGGTTCCCAACGCCCAAGCGTTGGTTGGCGGGACAACTGCTACGCAACTTGATACTCAGGACACTGCTGCCCGCGACCGCAATACGATCATCCCGATCGTTCTCGTCGTGATCCTGGGGATCCTCATTGTTCTGCTTCGAGCACTCGTCGCGCCACTCGTACTGATCGCCACCGTCGTCCTGTCCTACGCAGCCACGTTGGGCGTCGCGGCCCTGGTGTTCAACCACCTATTCAACTTTCCCGGAGCCGATCCGACCGTTCCATTGTTTGGATTCGTGTTCCTCGTCGCGCTGGGTGTGGATTACAACATCTTCCTGATGACCAGGGTGCGGGAGGAAACGGTGCGTCATGGCGCGACCTTGGGGGTGCAGCGCGGTTTGGCGGTGACAGGGAGCGTTATTACTTCCGCGGGCATTGTGCTGGCCGCAACCTTCGGGGCGCTCGCTGTGATTCCGCTACTGTTTTTGGCCCAGGTCGCGTTCATTGTCGCGTTCGGAGTTCTGTTGGATGCGCTGATCGTCCGGTCGCTGTTGGTGCCTGCGCTCGCCACTGATCTGGGTCGGCGGCTATGGTGGCCGTCTCGACTGAGCCGCTCCGGCGATCCGGCGGGTGCGGCGATCGGCAGCGACGGAAAAGTCGTCGACTAGCTCCGCGTGAGTTCAGATCCGCGCGAGTTCGCGGCGAAGGCCGCTGACCCCTTCATCGAGTAGGCGCGTGACCGGCAATCGCAAGAGCGGCTCAAGCCACCGCAGCCACCCTTGGAACGCGAACTGAATTCGATAGGTGATGAGGGAACGACCACTCGGATGAGGTGTGACAGTAATGGTGTCGACAGCGATCAGCGACGCATTCTCGCCGCGCAACTGTAGGGAATTGCCCGGCTTCAGGGCAACGACTTCGTAGATGAGGTCGCTGGTTCGACCGGCGAAGCGGGAGGTATTCAGATACCGGGTTCCGAGCCCGCCGTCACCGGAAAGCCGGACCGTCCGGACCGTACCGGGATCCCAGCCCTCGGTGGTCGTGAAGTCCGCCAGATACGCGAACACCGCGTCCGCAGAAACATCGATGGCCAAGGCGCGGCGCATATCAATCATGAGTTCTCCCTAGAGACGAATTTCTACTTAAATCACCGCAACGGTCCGGGTATGCCATCCGCTGGCCCCAGCCGGGATAGGTTCGGCCCGCCGCTCGTCCTGCACTTCGCCATCCTGATCAGTCGCCCGCACCTGCAGGGTGTGGTTTCCGGCGGTAGCGGTCCACCGATAGGTCCACTGCCGCCAGGTGTCGATGGAGTACTCCACCGCGAGGGTGGCATCACGCCATGGCCCGTCGTCGACGCGAACCTCCACTCGAGCGATGCCACGCTGTTGCGCCCAGGCGGTACCGGCGACCAGGACGTCGCCCTCAGCGACGCGAGCAAAGGATGCGGGAACATCGATCCGGGACGCCGTCTTGATCGGCGCCTGCTCCGCCCATCCGCGCTGAGTCCAATATGCTTGCGCGCGGTCGAATCGGGTCACCTCCCAATCGACAACCCATTTGGTAGCGGACACGAACCCGTAGAGACCGGGGACCACCTGCCGAACCGGATAGCCGTGCACGAATGGCAGCGGTTCCCCATTCATCGCCACCGCGAGGATCGCGTCCCGGCCGTCCCGCAACGCCGCGAGCGGGGTACCAACCGTAAACCCGTCGACGCTCCTCGACAGCAGCATGTCCGCATCGGGGTGCACACCGACCTCGTCGAGGAGGTCCTTGATCGAGTAGCCAACCCAGGTGGCGTTGCCGGCTAAGGTGCCGCCGACCTCGTTGGAGACGCAGGTCAGGGTGACAGTACGTTCGATCGCTGTCCGCCTCATCAGATCGCTCCACCGCAGGGTCCGATCCCGGTCAACCATTCCGTGGATACGCAGACTCCAGTCCTCGGTGGTGAGCAGTGGGACCTGTAAGGCCGTATCGATCCGGTAGAACCCGTCATTTTCGGTAACAAACGGGGTACTGCCGGGGACGGCAATATCGGTACCCGCAGCGATCGGCCGCGACCGATTCGTCGCAAGCACCGATGGCAGGCGAAAGCTCATTCGGTTGGCGACGGCTCCTGATGCCTTCTGGGCCAACTGACGCCCAATGGCACCTGCTGCGGCTGCGGCCGCAGCTGCGCTCGCTGCCAGCGCCAAAAACCTGCGACGCGTCATAGCGGACGCGTGGACCGTCGGCTCCTCCAGACTGCGCGCCCGCGCAGTCAACACGCGCAGGAGAACTATTCCTACCGCCACTCCGATTGCTGTCGGTAGTACCGACACTGCGGTCGCACCGGGTCGAGTGAGCGCGGCATATCCGCCGACGACACCAAAAGCGAGGAACAGCGCACTGCCAGCTGGGCGGTGCGTGCCCTCTAACGTGCCGGCCACTGCGGCGAGCGCCACGATCAGAAGACTCATCCCGATGAACAGTGCTGGCTTGTCGTTGGTACCGAATGTTGAGATCGCAAACTCGCGCGCCCAGGCGGGGCTTCGGTCGACGGTCGTCGCACCGACAGCGAAGAATGGCGACGATTCCGACATACCGAGAAGCGCCGCCGCCAATTCGCCGATCCCGAGTGCAACGGCCGCGGCTAGTACACCCGACAGCGCCCGTGGCCCAAGCGTGCGCCACCGAGATACCGACGCAGGTAGATCCGGGGGAGTCTGCGTGTCCATACGAATAGTTCGCGGGTGCGGCCCACCCGGATGGGTCGGTGCCGCCAGAAATCGAAAAAAAGAAAATCGTGGATCCACCCATCCGCGAGGTTGTCGGCACCGAAACCCCAGCGACAACAACGGGGCCGGCACTTGGCTGACCTCACCGAGAAAGCAGTACAAGAAAGTGGGATACACGATGAAGAAGCACAGCACCGCAGCCGCCCTGAGCCTCGCCGCAGTGGCCATTCTAGGGCTCTCTGCCTGTTCGTCTGGCGACGATAACGCCACGACCGGCACACCCATGAAGTCCAACGACGCAATGACCTCTCAGATGCAGTCGGCCGCCGGTTCGAATCTCGTCGGCCCTGGCTGCGCCGCATACGCAAAACAGGTTCCGAACGGTCCCGGATCGGTCGCGGGCATGGCACAGGCACCCGTTGCCGTGGCCGCCTCAAACAACCCGATGCTCAGCACCCTTACCAAAGCGCTGTCGGGCCAGCTCAACCCGAAGGTGAATCTCGTCGACACCCTCAACGGCGGTCAGTTCACTGTTTTCGCCCCGGTCGATGCGGCCTTCGCGAAGGTCGCCCCGGCTACTATCGACACCTTGAAGACGGACTCGGCGCTGCTGACGAAAGTGCTGACCTACCACGTCGTTCCGGGTCAGCTGTCGCCGTCTGAGGTCGACGGATCGCATGCCACCGTCGAGGGTGCGAAAGTCACGGTTACCGGAACTGGCGACAACCTGAAAGTCAACGACGCGGCCGTCATTTGCGGTGGCGTCAAGACCGCCAATGCCACTGTCTACCTGATCGACTCGGTGCTTATGCCACCCACCCAGTAGTGCGCAATGGTTTGCGGCCGGGGTGGCAGTTGATCACCTCGGCCGCGCTACCGCGCCCGCCGGGCGGGCTAGGACGGTGAGTTCCATCGACCTGATTTGGTTCCGCCGCGACCTACGCTTGCGTGACCTGCCGTCACTCCTTAGTGCGGCAGATTCGGCAGCCAGCGCCGTCGCGGTCTTTGTGCTCGACGACGCCTTGCTTCGACCTGGCCCGCGTCGAACCTTTCTGTTTGGGTGTTTGCGACGGCTCGACGAAGATCTTGGCGGACGACTACTCGTCACCCACGGGGATCCCGTTCGCGTGATTGGTTCGTTGGCGCGGGAACTGGACGTCGGGGCGGTCCATATCTCCGCCGACTTCACTCCCTATGGAATTCGTCGTGACCACGCGGTGGCGGTTGCGCTCGGCGACGTGCCGCTGGTACCGACTGGCTCGCCGTACGCCGTGGCGCCGGGCCGCGTTCGAAAGGCCGACGGCAAGCCGTACAAGGTATTCACCCCCTTTCGGCGGGCCTGGTTGGAGCACAACTGGCGTCCACCGGCATTGACCAGCAGCGAAACCGTGAACTGGGTGGATCCGACGGGACTCGATTGCGCGGTGCCGATTCCCGTCGGTGACGACGGCGGCGTAGACCTCCCGCCCGCTGGAGAGGGTGCGGCACTGAGCCGTTGGGACGCCTTTAGTGACGACGGTCTCGCCCGCTACCACGTTGATCGCGACCGTCCTGATTTGGACGCCACGACGCGACTGTCCCCGTATCTGAAATTCGGGTGCATTCACCCACGCACGCTCCTCGCCGACCTCGACAACCATCGCGGCGACGGCGCTACAGCCCTACGCAGCGAACTAGGTTGGCGCGAGTTCTATGCCGACGTCCTCTATCACCGACCAGACACGTTGCGCGCCAACCATAACCCTCGGTTCGACGCCATTCGCTACAACACTGGCGCCACCGCTGACGCCGCGTTCGCCGCGTGGACGCAGGGCCGAACGGGGTTCCCCATCGTGGACGCCGGGATGCGGCAGCTACTCGCTCAGGGCTGGGTGCACAATCGGGTGCGGATGATCGTCGCCTCCTTTCTGACTAAAGATCTACACCTGCCCTGGTGGTGGGGCGCGCGGCACTTCATGGCACACCTCGTTGATGGCGACCTCGCGGCCAACCAGCATGGCTGGCAGTGGACGGCCGGATCGGGGACTGACGCCGCTCCCTACTTCCGCGTCTTTAACCCCACCAGGCAGGGGGAGAAGTTCGATCCCGACGGCGACTACGTCCGGCGTTGGGTCCCGGAATTGCGTGCGGTCGCCGGAATGCAGGTTCACCAGTTGCCCGGCGTTCGTCCACCCGGATACCCAGATCCGATCGTCGATCACGCGGTCGAACGAAAGGAGGCGCTCGCCCGGTACCGCGAGGTATAGGCGCACACCCATCCGCTGGCGCGTCGGCTCCGAATTCAGGGCATGACAGTTCAAGCGGACGGGCCTGCCGCGCGGCGGGTAGCCGTCATTGGCAGTGGGGTGTCGGGATTGACCGCAGCCTGGGTACTCGCCCGATCGGCGGACGTGACGCTCTTTGAAGCGCAACCTCGCTTCGGCGGCCATGCCCACACCCACTACCTCTCGGCGCGGCACGGCGGCGAGGCGGTCGTGGGGGTCGATTCCGGGTTCATCGTGCACAACGACCGCACCTATCCCACCTTGCTTCGACTTTTCGACGAACTCGGCATCGCGACCCAAGAGTCGGATATGTCAATGTCAGTGAGTTGTGACGGCTGCGGACTCGAGTATGCCGGCGCAAAGGGGCTACGCGGATTGGTCGCCACGCCCCGATCACTCTTCCGACCGCGGTACCTGCGGATGCTCAGCGAGGTCACCCGCTTTCACCGTCTCGCGCGCGCTCTACTCGATAGCCAGGTTGACGACGAGCAGACGCTCGGCGACTTTCTCAGCTCCGCGAGGTTCACCCCGTACTTCACCGCACATTTCATGGTGCCACTCGTCGCCGCCGTATGGTCCTGCCCACCGGAGGTGGCGCTGGATTACCCGGTGCGGTATCTGCTGACCTTTCTGGACCATCACGGGATGCTGACCGTGTTTGGGTCGCCAACGTGGCGCACGGTAACGGGTGGGTCGGGGAGCTACGTGGCTGCAGTGATCGATCGGCTGGACACGGTCCGCAGCGGCGTTCCGGTGCGTGCGGTCTCCCGTTCCGCAACGGGGGTATTGATACGTGACGCCGCCGACCGCGTCGAGAAGTTCGACGCAGCGGTCGTTGCGACGCACCCCAGTCAAGCGTTGGCGCTGCTGGATCAGCCCAGCGATCTCGAACGGGCAGTTCTTAGTCAACTCACGTATTCGGTTAACCACACGGTATTGCACAGTGACGCCACCGTGCTGCCAACGCGAACTGGCGCACAGGCCTCCTGGAACTACCGCCTCCCCGCGTGCCAATCCCGCCCGGACCGAGTGCTGGTCAGCTACGACATCACTCGCCTACAACGACTCGACGCGCTCGCGGACCGGAGATTTGTTGTCACCTTGGGCGATGGTGATCGTATCGATCCGGCTGCCGTCATTGCGTCGATGGTCTATGAGCATCCCCAGTTCACGTCCGCCTTCCTGGATGCGCAGCGCCGGTTACCTGACCTCGGCAGTCCCCAGTTAGCCTTTGCCGGGGCGTATCACGGATGGGGATTCCACGAGGATGGCGCCCTGTCCGGACTTCTGGCTGCGCAGCGACTCGGCGGGCAGTGGGCTGGTCCGATACCAAGCCTGCGGACCGTGGGTCAGGACTCCCGATGAGCGCGCCGCGGATCGTGCGGACAAAGATCCGGCACGTACGTCGCCGCCCGCTCACGCACGAATTCTCCTATCGGGGCTACTCCTGGCTGGTTGACCTTGACGCACTGCCGACCTTTCCGCGGCCTTTGAGGTTGTTCGCCGAATTCCGCTCGGCCGACCACGTCGGTGACCCGCGGTTGACGTTGCGGGAGAACGTGGATTCGTACCTAGCCGAGCACGGCATCACACTGGGCGGTGGTCACGTTGACATGCTCACCCAAGCCCGCGTACTCGGCTACGTCTTCAACCCGTTGACCATCTATTGGTGCCACGACCACGCTGGCGAACCGGTGTGCGCGATTGCGGAGGTACACAACACCTATGGCGGCAGGCATCGCTACCTGCTGCGCCCGGATCGTCGCGGCGATTCCACCGTGGCAAAGCAGTTTTACGTCTCGCCATTCAACGAGGTGGCTGGCGAGTACCACTTGCACGCACCTGAGCCCACTGATCGGCTCGGTGTCGTGATCGCCTTACAAAACCCCGCAGGCGAAACGACGTTTGTTGCAACCATGGTCGGTCCGGTCGTCCCGGCCAGCACTGGAGTCGTGTTGCGTGCGTTGCTGACCGCCCCCATGGCACCTCTCATCGGTGCTGCCCGTATTCGTTGGCAAGGTCTGCGACTGTGGCGAAAGGGCCTGCCGATAGTTCCACCATCTGACGCTATGACACGCCAACCGAGTGATTCCCAGGAGACTCCACGATGAACCTTGACCCCAGCCCTTCCGTTGCCTCCGCGGTGCCAGCATCGACCCGTCGCTGGGAGTCGATCAGCCGCGTTCCGCGTGGTCCGCGAGCTGTGATCGGCGCACCGATCGTCGCGGCTCTGTTCGGTAGAGCGGTTGCGGACGTGGCCATCCGCGTGGAATATGCCGATGGTGTCGTGCTCGGCGCTGCACCCGAAACCGGGCCGAGGATGCTGCTCCATCGGCCGCGTGACTTCTTCGCCCGAATCGCGGCCGATGGGCTCATCGGATTCGGCGAGGCATACATGGCGGGGGACTGGTCTGCCCCAGACCTGTCGGCGGTCTTGACTGTCCTCGCCGCACGTATCGACACGCTGATACCAGCCAAGTTACAGAAGCTGCGGGCCGTCGCGGTGCCCCGTCAGCCGCGCAGCGAGCGTGGCACTCGAGCGGGTGCGAGAACGAATATTGCGCATCACTACGATCTGTCGAACGAATTCTTCGGGCTGTTTCTCGACGAAACGATGACGTACTCATCGGCAATTTTCGACCGGCTCGTCCCCGCTCCGGTGTGGAACGACTTGGTGACTGCTCAGCGTCGCAAACTGGATCGCCTGCTCGATGCCACTGGAGTGACCGCAGGCACCCGAGTCCTCGAAATCGGTACGGGCTGGGGCGAATTGGCGATCCGGGCGGCTCAGCGAGGCGCTACCGTGTACAGCGTCACCCTGTCAAGGGAGCAGCAACTGTTGGCCCGCGAACGGGTCGCTGCCGCTGGTCTGACCGACCGGGTCACCGTCGCACTACAGGACTACCGCGACGTCACCGGCACCTACGACGCCATCATCTCGGTGGAGATGATTGAAGCAGTAGGATTCCGGTACCTTCCGACCTATCTGGCAGCTCTCGACCACTTGCTCGACGACGACGGCCGAGTGGCACTTCAGGCAATCACGATGCCGCACGCTCGAATGCTTGCCACCCGCAACACCTACACCTGGGTCCACAAGTACATATTTCCTGGTGGCTTTCTGCCCTCAAGCGAGTTGCTGTCGACTCTGACGGCGGAGCACACCGATCTGTCGATCGTTGATCGCTACTCACTTGGTCCGCATTACGCGCACACCCTGCGATTGTGGCTGCAACGGTTCACCGCCAGTGCAGGAGGGGCCGACGCGCTCGGCTTCGACCCGACGTTTCGGCGCATGTGGCGGCTGTACCTCGCCTATTCGGAGGCAGGTTTTGCTTCTGGCTACCTAGACGTCGAACAGATCGTCTTGGCCAGGCCCGAGTCGCCGTAGCTGTCTTCGACGGCGGGCCGACGGTCAGCCGTCGTCACCCTTCGACGACGGCCTTCATTCGCTCCAGCGTTCGCCGCATATCGTTGCGGACGCGGCGCCCGCGCAGCGCTCCGAGAAGGATCCAGTACGGTCGCATCCACAGCGCTGACGACAACTCGAACGTCTCGGTGACATCGACGCCGTTCCCGTCGGGGCGTGTTTCGAGGCGATATCCCCACCGCGTCAACGGACTGTCGGCCGACCCGACTCCGAACTCGAAGAGCTCGCCCGGCTGACACTTCAGAACAGTGCAGGGAGTCCAATAGACCGGGCCGACCTCGTTGCGGCGAACATGTCCGCGGAACCGCGCCCCGACCGCTGGCCCTGTTGCCCCGTTGAGCCATTCGGCTTCGAAGGTTTCGGGTGAGAACTCGCCCACTCGAGTGATATCGCTGACGAGGCTCCAGATCGCATCCGTCGACGCGGTCATGGTGACGGTGACTTCTTCGCGGACCATTCGTCCACGGTAGCCGTCGCACTGCCGACGATCGTGCCGGGCGACCTATCCTGACGTTCAGCGACCATCGAGGAGGACTTGTGACTGGTGGGCAGACCGAACGCTCCGACTTCGTCGAGTTGACGCGGCGCAGGGCATTGACCGAAGACGCAGCGCGTGCGGATGCGGTGCGCAAACGGCACGCTCGGGGTGGACGTACCGCTCGGGAGAACGTCGCCGATCTCGTCGACGAGGATTCGTGGGTCGAATGGGGTCGCTATGCGATTGCGGCACAGACTCGTCGATTGCCCCGCGAGGAGTTGATCGCGACGACCCCGGCAGACGGTGTGGTGGTCGGTCTGGGGAAGGTCGACGGCCGGTCAACGGCTGTCCTGGCGTACGACTACACGGTCCTCGCCGGCACCCAGGGCATGCGCGGCCATCGGAAGACCGACCGGATGTTTGACGTCATCGAGCGAACCGGGGTGCCAGTCGTCTTCTACGCCGAGGGCGGGGGAGGACGGCCCACTGACAGCGATATCCCGCTGGTCAGTGCACTCGATGCGGAGTCGTTCGCGCTGTGGGCTCGCCTGTCGGGTAAGTCGCCGCGGATCAGCATCGTCAACGGACCCTGCTTTGCCGGCAACGCGGTGATCGCCGGGTGCTCGGACTTCATTGTCGCGACCGAATCTGCCTCGATTGGGATGGCCGGTCCAGCGATGATCGCAGGTGGCGGTTTGGGTTCCTACCGGGCCGAGGAAATTGGTCCTGTGTCGATGCAGGCCCCCAACGGTGTCGTCGACATCGTTGTCGCCGACGAGGCGGAGGCGACGGTGGTGGCTCGCACGTTGCTGGGGTACTTCCACGGGCCGGTCGATGATTGGTCGGCACACGAGCAACTCCCGCTGCGCGATGCAGTGCCGGAAAGAGCCGGATGGCGTTTGATGTCATCCCGGTCATCACCCGCCTCGCCGACCGGGATTCGGCCACCGTCCTGCGTGCCCGGTTCGCGCCGGAGTTGGTAACGGCGCTGGCCCGGATCGAGGGGCGGCCCGTCGGAATCATCGCGAATAACAGCAAACACATGGCTGGGACGGTCACCGGGCCGGGCAGTGATAAGGCGGCGCGGTTCGTTCAACTGTGCGACTCATTCGGAATCCCCATGATCTCGCTGCTGGACACACCCGGCTACATGGTGGGCCCGGACTATGAGGCCGACGCATTGGTTCGGCACTGCAGCCGGCTCCTCATCGCCGCCGCCGCGATGACGGTGCCGACCATTGCGGTCATTCTGCGCCGCAGCTACGGACTCGGTGCGCAGGCGATGTGCTTCGGCAGCTTGAAGGCGCCGCTGCTCACGATGGCCTGGCCCGGAGCGACGCTGGGCGCGATGGGACCCGAAGGCGCGGTTCGATTGGCCGCCCGCAAAGAGCTCGAGGCGATCCCCGACGAGGCCGAGCGCGAGCGGCGGGTCCGCGAACTGACCGCGCTGCTCATCGAATCGTCCCGGTCCTTTAACGCCGCGGAGGTCTTCGAGGTCGAGGACGTCGTCGATCCCGCCGACACCCGGCGGACGATTGCGTTAACGCTGGCCGCCGCCGGGCTCGTTGTGGGCAGCGGACGCCCCGTTGACGCCTGGTGACACTCGCGCCGCGGATCCTACTCAAACGTCGGTATCAAGGTGCATTAGATCTGGTTCGGCGTGCATGTCGCTTGCGGCCCACCGCACCCGGAATTCCTCGCTGCGCGTGGCGAGTTCGCCGATGAGATCCGATAGCGGCTTGTCATAGGGGTTTCGCCCGACAGCCGCACGCAGGACGGAAACCATGTCGGTGGCGGCGCCGGCCCAGTCGACGAAGAAGTCGCGGGCAGACGGATTGAGGAAGGTGTACCGCGCGACGTTGGGCGGGTGCAGGCCCTCGGCATGAATCTCGGAGTACAACGCGTAGGCGAGTTTATTCGTTGCCAGAATGTCGCCGCGCTCGTTGCGAACGTCGGCGGCACCATCGGTGATCGCGTCGAGCACCTGCTGAACTTCTGGTTGCAGGTGGCGCCGCCGACTGGGGGAGCGTCGAGTGGCTCGGCCAGCAGTGTCGGTGCGGGCGAGGTCGAATAGGTGATCGCGTTCGGCGGGGTCGAGTTGGAGTGCGCGGGCCAGGGCATCGAGCACCGCATCGGACGCGCCGACTACGTTGCCGCGCTCTAGCCGACTGTAGTAGTCCGCTGAGACACCGGTGAGCACGGCGACCTCTTCGCGACGCAATCCGGCGACGCGACGCTTTCCGCCGTAGGTGGGCAACCCCGCTTGCTCGGGGGTGATCCGCGCGCGCCGACTTGTCAGAAACCCGCGCACGTCCTTGCGTCTGTCCACCTTCATCAGGCTAAGCCACGATTTGCGCGTCGGGGGGTGTCTGTCAGTACCTGTTTGGCAGGACAGTCCCTTCATGCCGAGATGTGACGTCTACTGGTAGGAGACGGAAGACATTTGATGCAGCAGGAGGCTCCCATGCAGACAGTGACGCTGAACAATGGTGTCGAGATGCCAATCCTAGGTTTCGGGGTGTACCAGGTTCCGGCCGAGGAGACTGAGCAGGTTGTGGCGCAGGCGCTCGACACCGGATATCGGCACCTCGATACTGCTGCGTCCTACCAGAATGAGGAAGCGGTCGGTCGCGCGATCGCCGGTAGCGGCATCGGCCGCGAGGACTTGTTCGTCACCACCAAACTTTGGATGGAGCACGCCGGTTACGACGCAACGCACGCCGCGTTTGGGCGTTCGCTCGATCGTCTCGGATTGGAATACGTCGACCTGTACCTCATCCACCAGCCGTTTAACGACTATTACGGCGCCTGGCGGGCCATGGAAGAGCTGCTCAAACAGGGGAGGGCCCGAGCCATCGGCGTGTCCAACTTCCATCCAGACCGCTTGGTCGACTTGATCGTCCACAACGACATCACCCCGGCGGTGAACCAGATCGAGACGCATGTCTACTACCAGCGCGCGGTTGATCACCAGGTGATGGCCGACTACGGGGTCCACCATGAATCGTGGGGTCCGTTTGCCGAAGGGCGCAACAACATGTTCGCCGATCCGACCCTGACGGCCATCGGCGCTGCCCACGACAAGTCCGTCGGCCAGGTGGTGCTGCGGTGGCTCGTCCAGCGCGACGTCATCGTGATCCCGAAATCCGTTCGCCCCGAACGCATGCAGGAAAACCTCGACGTTTTCGACTTCGAACTCACCCCCACGCAAATGGATGAGATCGCCACCCTGGACACCGGCACCAGCCTCTTCTTCGACCATCGCGACCCCGCCATCCCCGCTCAGTTCGCCTCCCGTCACATCGACGTCTAACACCTCAAGGAACACGAATGACCGCCGCCGCGTTTCGACGCACGTAGGCAGATGGAGCATCGTCGCGGATTCCATCGTGACCGATCCGAGCTACCGCACTTGCGTAGGGCCACGGACGAACGACGAGGCCACTTCGCGGTTGACGAGGGCTGTGCCGGCGCGTGGCAAACTGGCAGCAGCGCAACGCAGTTCGGAAACGCACAACGGCACGTCGCGCAACAACGCTGACTTGGAGGGTTTGGGATGGTGCCGTCACCGCATGACGGGATGCTGAACAGGCGCGCGATGCTGACCGCGATAGGTCTTGGTGCGGTCGGGGCCGTGGCAGGCTGTGGAGGTGGTCCTGCCTCGGCGCCTTCGTCGTCTGCCGACGCAGATGACGGGAACTTTCTCCGTCCGGTCCCACACAGAGAGGGCGCCGAAGACGAATCACCGACGGGTGAGTACTCCGTCGCGGCGCCGCGAAGGATCGCCTACCCGGTGAGCAGCGGGCAGTGGTCTGCATCGAACGTCGGTGACCTATACCTGCCAAACGGTCTGAGTGGGCCGCTACCCGTGCTGGTGATGATTCACGGCGGCGGATGGACCAAGTCCATTGGACTGTCTTACATGGGGGCGTTAGCACGTGACGCGGCGTCGTGTGGAGTCGCGGTCTGGAATGTCGAGTACCGCCGCGTACACGGCGGGGGCGGATGGCCCACCACCTTCACCGACGTTGCCGCAGCAGTCGACTACGTTCCGCACTTATCCGTTCCTGGTGGACCAAGGATTGACCCGTCGAGTGTCCACGTGACTGGGCACTCCGCAGGTGGGCATCTGGCCGCTTGGGCGGCCGGTCGGCACAAACTCCCGCCGGGGGCGCCAGGAGCCACCAGGGAGCAACGGTTGAGCTCCGCCACGATCATGGCCGGAGTATTCGACCTAGCACTCGCCGATGACCACCGTCGCGACCGGTTCGTGCACGGGTTACTAGGCGGCTCCGACGACGAGGTGCCGGACCGATACAGAATCGCATCCCCGATCAACCATCTACCCACCGGCATCCCGGTTACATGTTTGCATGGCACCGCCGACACAGTCGTGCTCCCCGAACAATCGCACAACTATGTCCGTGGAGCGACCGCAGCCGGGGACCCGGCCAGATTAGTGCTCCTCCCGAACGTCAACCACACCGCTTTTGGTGACATCACATCGCCAGCCTGGCGCACCGCTCGCGATCACATCCTCAAGGCCACCGAACGTGGTCCGTCGTGTCCGTTCTCATTGAATCTGGGGCACAACACCGCCTCTGACCTGCGTTGCCCCAGATTGAATGAGAATCGGTCCGGGAGGCCTTCTCATTCAATCTGGGGCAAGTCGTGGTCGGGTCGCAGGTAGCTGCTACCGGTTAGTCAGTGCGGCGGCGGTCGCTGCGAGCGGTGGTTTGAACCGCCGGCCTGGTAGTGCCGCGACACCTACGGCAGCGGCGAGGTAGCAAAGACCGGCTATCAGAATGCAGGCCGCGGTGAGTCCGGCCAGGAATGACTGTTGCGCGGCGGTCACAAGTGCGGGGTCGTGGGTGGCCATCGCGAATGCAACCTGCACCGAGTCGGCGGCTTCACTTGCTTTGCCGGTCGCCGCGAACGCGCTGTCGATAAGGCGGGCGCCGAAGATTGACGAGAACAGGGAGCCTACGACAGCGACACCGAGCGTTGAACCCAGCTCGCGGGTGGCGTCGTTGACTGCAGAGCCGATACCGGCGCGGGAAGGTGGGAGTACGAGCATGATGGATTCGGTTGCGGGAGTTGATACTAGCCCGATGCCGAGCCCCATGAGCAGCATCTGGGAGACGATGATCGTCGGGTAGGGGGTGTCGGTGTCGATGCTGGCGGCGATCCACGCCATCGCGGTGCCGAAGGAGATCAGTCCGCTGACGACGACGGTGCGGGTGCCGATGCGTGGTGCGAGCAGCCCGCCGCAGACAGAGCCGATCGCGATCGACAGTGCGACGGGCAGGATCCGGAGGCCGGTGTCGAGCGGGCTGAACCCGCGCAACACCTGGAAGTACTGGGTGATGAGGAAGATGAAGCCTGCCAGACAGAAGAAGGTGACTGTCACCGATGCACTGGCGGCACTGAATCGGCGATCGGCAAAGAGTCTGATGTCGAGCATGGGGTGGGGTGCTGCCTGCTCAATCGTCATGAATGCCAGCGCCAGCGCAGCCGTGGTCACGAAGCCGAACACCGTGGCATGGCTGTGCCAGCCCCGGACCGGGGCCTCGATAATGGTGTAGACGAGGATTCCGAGCATGGCCATCGAGGTGATGAGACCTCGGATATCGAGCGCAAGCACACCGGGGTCGCGTGATTCCGGCACCAGCAGGTATGCCAGCACCGCCGCCAAGAGGGCCGGCGGGGTAAGTGCCCAGAAAACGCTGTTCCATGAAAAGTGTTCGAGCAGCAGGCCGCCGGTGACTGGGCCGGCCGCGACTCCGACGCCAACGACCGCTCCCCATCCGCCGAGTGCCATGGCGCGTTGACGGCGGTCGGAGAAGGTGTTGGTGATGATCGACAACGTGGTTGGAAAGATCAGCGCAGCGAACATGCCCATACTGAACCGAGCCGCGATCAGTGTCCCGGTGCTGGCGGCAAGCGCCCCGAGGGCGCTGGTGGCGGCGAACCCGAGCAGGCCAATGATCAGGGCTGGGCGGCGGCCGTAGCGGTCCGACAGGCTGCCGGCCGCCAGGACCAGCGCGGCGAAGGTGAGGTTGTAGCCGTCGACGACCCACTGCAGGCCGCGGGTGTCGGCATGTAGTTCGGTGCCGATGCTCGGTAAGGCGACGTTGACGATCGTGACGTCGAGGTTGATGGCCAGCACCGCGATGTAGACAGCGGCCAGGATGCCGGTCTTCCGGTTCACGGAGTGGCTCCGGAAAGGGGCTGTTGCCGTGGCGGTTACCCACGAGGCATGCCGATCGTAGGTCATTGCGATCCCGCTCGGGTGTGCCAGCGGAGGATCGCCGCGGCGAACTGCTCGGGAGCGTCGGAGGGAACGAAATGACCGGCACCGCTGACGATGACGGTTTCGTGATCGGTGAAGGTCTCTTGCCACCGCCGCAGGTCCTTGTCGCCGAAAGCGAAGTCGCCGTCGCCCCAGATGATCAGCGTCGGCACTGCCGCGATATCTTCTAGCCCGGCCTCGATGTCGGCGAGAAATGCTCGGCTGGAGGTGATCTCGCGAGGGAACACCGCAGACGCCTCCCGGCGAGCGGGGCTGTCGAGGGCCTTTTTGTAGTGGTCCATCTGCCTGCTGGTGGGTGTGGTGAGCCGGTGCCCGACCGGGATCATCACGTTGACGAACAGGTTGAGCTGCCGGATCAGCAGCCGCCCGATGGGGCTGCCCATGACGTGCGACATGACCTGTATGAGCGGGTCGCTGACCGGCCATGCCCAGGTGTTGGTGAGCACCAGTCGGTCGAGGATTTCGGGCCGGTGTTGCAGCACTGCGAGCCCGATCGGTCCGCCCCAGTCATGGCCCACCAGGGTGATGTTGCTCAACCCTAGCGCGTCCACGAACCCGCCGATGACCGCAGCGTGTTCGGCGGGTAGATACCGGTACCCCGGCGCTGCCGTCGACAGTCCGAAGCCGGGATAATCCACTGCGACGCAACGGAAATCCTCTCGCAGTAAGGTGATTACAGCGCTGTAGTCGAACGACCAGGTCGGATTGCCGTGCAGGAACAGTAACGTCGGCCCCGAGCCTTCGTCCACGTAATGCACGCGGTGCCCGTCGAGGTCCAGGAACCGACTCTTGAATGGGAACAGTTCGTCATCGACCCAAGCGGGCCGCTCTGCGATTTCCATTGGTCTACATCACCCCGATCGTCAGTGCCATGCCGAGAAACAACACGAGCTGATAGGCGCTGTTGAGCATGGTCAACTGTGGAGGCTTCAGCTCGAAAGCGTTGTGCTGGATAAGCGTGGAGGCCGAGAACGCCAACCAGGCTGCGAAACCGACCAGCAGGGCCAACCACACCGAACCGTTGCCGACAGCCATCGACGTGACCTTGATACCCGCCGTCAGGCCCACTGCAGTCATGCCATTCGCGACAAGCAGTTGCGTCATATTTCTTCTGCTGGCCTTCTGGGAGTCCGCCGCAGCCACCCCGGTCAAGCTCGACCACAGGGTGGTAAATGCCTTGCCGTACCAGGTGCCCGCCACAACCATTCCCACCACGGTTGCGGCGACGATGGCCAGCCAATCGAGTTCCATCGCGCAACTCCTCCGTCGTTGAACGCCACTATTGCGACTGATATAATCAAGTGAACTTTAAAATAGCAAGTAGATGGTGATGAGTCGAGACTACGGTCAGTACTGCGGACTTGCCCGGGCCCTGGACGTGGTGGGCGACCGGTGGAATTTGTTGATTGTCCGCCAGCTTCTGATGGGACCTGCGCGGTACAGCGAGCTCCGTGAAGGACTGTCCGGCGTCGCGACGAATCTGCTGACCGACCGGCTTCGCGACCTCGAAACCGCTGGCGTGGTTGAGCGGCGGCTGTCCGGCGACGCCAATGCGATCACCTACGCACTGACTGAGTGGGGTGCGCAGCTGCGCGAGCCCATCAATGCGCTCGTCCGCTGGTCCACCCCGCTGATGATCCGCGGACCCGAGAACGATGAGTTCCGCCCTGAATGGCTCCTGCTGGCATTCCCCGCCTTGTTCGAGGGGCGTGTGCCGACCGATCACTCGGCGACGGTGGGGATTGCCGTCGATGGCGGCATGGTCCAACTACGAGCCACCGAATCCGGCATCGACGTCGGCAAAGCCGACGGACGAGAGCTGGACGCCGTCCTCACCACCAACGCTCATCTTGTCCTGGGGCTCGCAGCGGGTGTGTTGTCTCTGGATGACGTCAGCGCACTTGTCCACATCGACGGCGACGAGTCCGCCCTGCGAAGCATTTTCGAAGCACCCTCGTCAAAGAACCGCTGACGAGCGACCGCCCGGTACCTTGGTCACGTGCCGCCGGTTCTGTACCCATTGCTCAACGGGAGTGCCGTCATTGTGGTGGGTGGTGGTGCGTTCTCCGATACGGACGATCAGCAGTGCCGAGGCGGATGACGTTGAGCCGTCGGGATGTTCGATCTGCGGTCGAGCGGTGAGCAAGGTCGCGGCGATCGAGATCACTTCGGGATAGGCCGACACGTGTGCGTGTAGACCACCCCGCAGAATCGCGGCCGCTTCGCGCTGCTCCGCGTGAGCCCAATAGACCAGCATGTGGCGCGCATCGCCGAGCGCCGTGCGCAGGTCGAGTTCGGCGTACCGATTGGCCAGGCGCCAGTGTCTTCGGGCAGCCCGAAGGACCTGAGGATGACCCCGCAGATCGAGTTGATCGTCGAGAGCGTGCGCAGGCGGTCCGACCCAACGTCGGTGCCGGTGACAGACCGTGAGGTGTGCTGGAAGGTAGCAGTAGACGGGTTCGCGGATTCCTTTACGGGCCATACATCGTCGGCAGAGCGGACGTCGCATATTCTGCTTGAGCGCGCCCGGCTCGCCAGCAAGGCCGCGCAGACGGGCGCGGATGACCTGCTCGGGCTGACCGCTGACAGCGGCCAACCAGTCTGGCCGCGGGCGAGCGTTGCAAGATTCAGCGACGTAGCCCCGCAGTGTGTGCACTCCGATGCGGTTGGCGTGGGCCAGCCTTGCCGCATACGACGTTGCGGCTTCATATGCGAACGGTGCGATTGTTCGCGGCAACCGCTGGCGTGGGCCACGTGGCCAGGCCCAGATAGTAGCCATGTCAGCTGGCGGTTCGGGCCGCAGCGGTATGCGCGGCATAGTCGATCAATACGGCGTCCATCCCTTCGCGAGTGATGTGCTCGGTGCCGTCGAGCATGGCCTGGATCGCGGAGGCCCGGATCAGGTGAGCCAGACTGCCGATCATGCCGCCGGTGCGCCGATGCAGGTAACGAGCTTGGGCAATCAGAGTTCCCGGCTCGTGGCGGTGCAATCGCAGGGTGCCTTCCATCGCGGCGATGAGTTGTCGCCACTCCTTAGCGTCGGGGAACGCGCTGGTGTGAATGACTCCGCAGCGACCGGCGAGCTGCCGGCCGCGCGTCCCGGTAAACAACCCGGAGCGTTCCACGTCGATCCCGGCGTAGACGAACGTCGCCGGCAGATGCTCGGTGAAGTACTTCAGGTGATCGGACAGTTCCTCACCGGCGCGGGTATCCAGATTCAGGTTGTGGATCTCATCGACCACCACGATGTCGGTGCGGGCATCGATGAGCACTTGGCAGACCGCATCGGAAATGTCGGTCACGTTCATCCGAGGATTGAGCAATGGCAGTCCCAAGAATCGGGCGAACTCCATCGCCAACTTCCGTGGTGAACCTTTCGGCGGGGCAGTCACATACACCACAGGAATTCGGCTCTCGTCGCCGGGAAACCTTGTATGGGTGCGTAGTTCGTGAAACCGGCCCAGTTGCTTGATGGCCGTGGTCTTTCCAGTCGCCGCGCCGCCGGAGATGATCAGTCCCCGCCGCGCCCCGATCTCACGCTGGTTGAGCAGGGTCAGCAGCCGGCCCTGGTGGGTGATCGCTTCGATTGCGGAGGTGGTCACCACCACCAACTCGGAATGATGCGCCACCCGGCCCTCGTTGTAGGCCGTCCGCTCGTCATCGCCGAGGCTGGCCCACGTGTCGTCGTCGAGCAACGTGAATTCCGGTGGGTCTGCGTCAACGAAACGCCGCCAGCCTTCCAACGTCGTGGTGGGCTGGCGACGGTCTTCGAGCTGACCGACCGCAGCAACCTCGGTCACAGCCGCCATGTGTTGGCCTCCTTACGCGCGTCGAACACTGGCAGGGGTATGACCTCGGCCATGTCATCGTCATCGTCGATAGACGCACCGTGGGCGGAGGGCTGCGTCGGTGGCGCATCGCGCTCCGGTGACTGCGGTGGGGTCGGCCAGATGGGGCCGGCGCTGGCGGCGCTGGCCCGCCCGGTCACCCGCCGCTCTGCTTTCGATCGATCTGCAGGCCCGGCTGCGGCCCGATCCATCAAGTCCTCGGCGATTGCTGCGATCTCGGCTTCCCGAGCCTTCTGGGCGCCCCTACCGTCGGCCACCGTGCGGGCATGGCGCCACAGCGTTTCACCGAACGGAACCGGGGCGCTGCGCAGGTGTGTCCAGGTCGCGGCCAGCCAGCCGTCTTCGTGGTGATTGCGCACCCAGATCCGTGACACGTCGTACGGGTCGTAGTGCACCTCCCACTTCCCGTTGTGGGCATCGACGCCGGAATGCTGGCGCCGGTAGGGGTTGAGCGCCTTGGCGTCATAGGTGCGGTGGTTGATCCGGATCCCGTAACTGTTGATCGTGCGCCACTGCACCGGAAGCAACTCGATGTAGTCGTCGGCGTCCAAGGGCACAGGCACGTAGCCGGCGACCTCGACCAGCGCGGCGTATTTCTCATTGGGAGTCAACGCCTTACCCGGGGTCACCGGGTCCCGCAGCCCGTCATGGGGACGGTTCTGCCACACCGCGATGATCCATTCGTCTAACAGCGCCTGCAACTCGACCATCGACCACACCGCGTCTTGCTCGGCGTTCTTGCCTCTCCGTTCCACCGAGGAGCCCACGTACCCCGCGACGTACTGCGCGAACAGGGTGCCCACCGACTGCAGTGTGCGTTCGATCTTCGGCTTATCCGTCGGGCAGTCCGGGTGGGCGGGCTGCAGATTGATGCCCAAGGTGCAGCACGCTTGCCGAAACGTCTGGGACAGATACGCTTTGCCGTGATCGCAGACGATCGTCTCTGGGGCGATCACCGGCCGCGCCGCGGCATCGGCCAAGCGTTTATCAACGTCGGTCATGCTGTGGTGCGGCAGCACTGACCGTGACATCCGTAGCGCGTCAGCCCAGCCCGGACGCATCGGTTCGGGCGTCAACGCCCGCGCCAACAGTAGCGACGCATCGACCGCTTTGGTCGTTGGCCGCAACACCGCAGCCGGGATCGAGCGCGTCGCATTGTCGACCATCGCGGTCAGCTCGACCCGATCGACCATGCCGTCATCAAGGACCACCCGGACGTCCAACGGGGTGGAATCGATCTCCACCATCTCGCCGGGCCGCACCACGGTGATTGCCCCGAACGGGCCGTCAGGCTGCTTGGACAGCGATCGGCGTGTGCGTGCCGACCCGAAGGTATGCCGTCCCTCGGCGAGCCGTTTGACCAGTCGGTAGAAGGTCGGCTGTGATGGCATCGCGGGCGCATCGTCGGCGCCATAGGTCGCCGCCAGCGTCTTGGCGATCCGTCGTTGCAAACGCTGTACCGTTCCGGTCGACATGTCGGTCTCGCCGTCGATGGCTTCCCGTGCTGCCGCAACAACCCGCTCGTCAACCCGGCCGAATACCGGCTGGCGCCGATTGTGCCGCCCGTCGACGACCCCCAGCAGGCCGTCACGCTCATAGGAAAATCGGCGGCGCTGCAATGCATTCCGGCTCACCTTGTGGCCGGCTGCACGCAACTCCTCCAGCTTGGCCAGCTCCCGTTGGCGCAGTGAACGCTTCGCTGTGTCGAACTGCGGGCGTGGTCGCGTGCCAGGGGCCGCCCCGGGCTGGCGACCGGTCAGAACTTCCACGATGTGGCGCTCCCACCAGCGAGCCTGCTCGACGGCTGCCTCCGGGATGCCGGCCAGCATTTCCTCCGAACATAACGGCGGCCGCGAGCCCGACACCAACTCCAGGGTTGGATCGGTAAACAGTTGCGATAGCGGCATCACTATCTGCTGGCCGACTGCATCGACCAGCCTAGCCGACCCCGATAACAACGTGACGACAGTGAAAACGCCAGTAGCCAAACGGATTTCGTCACCAACTCGGACGACACCCGTTCTCACGTCAGGTCACCAGCCCGTCCCGAGGGCTATCTGTGTGTCATCGGCCAGCGTCGCACTGCACAAGTCGGCAATCAAACGGCCGTGCCAGAGCAGATGGTAAAGGACGGGCAACACCACCAGCGGAGTCCCTACTGTCAGCACACCCTCCATCAACGGACCCGACCGGGCGAAGATCTCGGCCAGGCGGTCCGCCAGACGCATACGCAATACTCGCGGGTGCCGATAACCCGACAGCCAACGCAAGTTCGCCCTCAGCACCGGGTCAAGAGCGCCGACACGGCAATAATCCCAGCCCACGGTTCCACACGTCGCCGCTGATCGATCAAACACCTCACGGTCGGCCTCAGAGATCCGATCATCCTCCCGAACGTCGACCACGACAACAGATCCGTCGCGGCGACGCACGAAATAGTCAGGAGCATGCCGGGTGCCGTCAGACCAGTGAATCCAAAACGGTTGAGACAGCACACCAATGACGTCAGGATCAGCGTCGAGCGCCATCAACTGGTCACGTTCAACCCACGATTCATGGCCAACATGAGACCCCCGTAGTGGCGAACCACCACAGCCCGGGAAAGTTGCGTTGACCACGAAACGACGGGAAGTTCCGTACCGGCGAACAAACCAGCTCGAACTGCGATGCGGCACACCGGTCCAGTCGTTCACGCACGAAGCCCTCGCGGGTGTTGAACTCCAAGTCCACAGCACTCGCCACGACCCGCCCAGCCGACACCGCCGCCGTCAGCACACATAAACGCTAAGCCCGGTGCCCCAGATTCAATGAGAAAGACACGCACTTACCCCAGATTCGATGAGAATGCCCCAACTACGGTGAGAACGGACACGTCGACATAGGTCGGCTTCCAGTCGTGAGGTAAGGGGGGGCTCAATCGTCACAGTGACAATTTGAGGCCGAGTACGCGCAAGCGGAAATACCACGCAAAGCGGCTGGGCCGCAGTGCCTTTCAGTCGAAAAGCCGAAGCGCCACGCCAGTTGGCTGCGGCGAGCACCATCGCCGTCTGCCAGATACGCGAGTTCAGAATCCGCCCACACGGAGGGCGCGCGGCCTGGCGCGCGAGTTACTTCCGTCGAACCGGTGCGGGCCCGATCGATCGATCCGACGAAGGGCCGCGTCCCCGCAGCTCGGCTCATGTGCCGATAAGATACATTATGTTAAGTAAACCACTGCGTATTGCAACCGATGAATCACGAGCCTGTCTCCGACGAACTTGCGGAAACCTCAGTCGTGACCTGCAATGATACTCAAACGTGGCCGCAGTTCGAGGGTGTCGATTCGTGGTCGACTGCTCCGTGTGGGGGCCGACGCCCATGTCCGTGACCATTGGGTATTGCGCCTCTGTCTCATTGGATGCATGATTGTTTCATCGGATGAATCGTTTTGTGGAGGTTCCGATGAGGATCGATGACGCTGGCCGGGTGCACTTGGTGGACGCGATTCCTGTGCTGCGTCCCGAGGAGCAGATCGTCGAGATGATGCTCGACGGCTGGCGCAACCAGCAGCTCTCACGAAACCTCCAGTTCGCCACGATCGACCAACGGATCAGCTGCGTGCGACGGTTCATCGCGCATTCGAATGAGGAACCCTGGAACTGGACGCCGACGATGGTTGAAGAGTTCTCGGCCGACCTCAGATCGGTTCGGCACGTCGCGCACGCGACGTTGCGCGGTTACCAGAACTCGCTGCGCGCCTTCACCTCGTACGTGAGCAACCCAGACTATGGCTGGGATCTCGTGTGCGAGAAGCATTTCGGCACACATCCTGCGCAGGTCTTTTTCGACTGGAACACTGCTCGTCACGTCCAGGAAGACGACAGTCAACCGCAACGCCGGCCCTACAGTCGCGAAGAGCTAGACGCATTGTTTGATCATGCCGACGACGAGGTCGAACGGATCGGCACGACGAGCCGCAAAGGCTGGCAAGCGGCCTACCGCGATGCGACGATGATGAAACTTGCCTACGCGTACGGACTTCGGTTCAACGAGCTAAGCCACCTGCAGACGATTGACTTCGCCCGCAATCCGCATGCTCCCGAGTTCGGAAAGTTCGGGGTGTGCAAAGTCCGATTCGGTAAGGCGCGCCGCGGCTCGCCGCCGAAAGGGCGATCGGTGCTCACAGTCTGGCGCTGGACGCCGCCGATCATCGAGGATTGGCTCGCCAACGGCCGCGGAGATCCAGGCACTCTGGACCTGTTCACCAGCGAACGCGGGGGCCTAGTCGGCGAGACCACACTGCTGAAGCGGCTTAAGCGTTACCGGAAGGACCTCGGCATCCCCGACGGCGTCGACCTCCATTCATTCCGTCGAAGCTACGCCACTCACCTACTCGAGGCCGGATGGGACCCGCGGTTCGTACAGGATCAGATGGGCCACGAGCACGCATCGACGACCGGGATCTATCAGTTCACCTCGGACGAGTTTCGGCGATCGTCACTCCGCGCAGTACTTGATCGAACGGTTGACAACGCACTGGAACTCGGCGCTAGGAGGAACACATGACCAGACGCGACGTCGACTACACCTGGCGCCTTGCCGAACTGATGGCCGCGCGAGGGCTGAACAACACTACAGACCTCGTTCCCTTGCTTGCCGAACGAGGAATTGCGCTCTCACGTCCCCAGGTCTATCGGCTCGTCAACCAGCGCCCCGAACGCGTCTCCTTGCAACTCATTGCTGCTGTCTGCGACATCTTCAGCTGCAGCCCAGGTGACCTGCTTACGGTCACCGCAGCCGACGCGAGGCACAAGAAGGCGGTCAACGCCTCTCCCCCGAATGTCGTCACGCTCGACCGAAGCACGCGGCCGCGACGAGCGAACATCCTTGACGAGTAGACCCGGCGGTGAGGAATGACAATGGAACCCGAAGGGCTGAACCCGCGTAACACCGTTCGCGGACGCCCTCGCAAGACATACGGTACGCGGGATTGCGCCCGCTGTGGCAAACCACTGCGCCGAGTCCAGGCGACCTGGCCCGAAGGTAGAGTCTGCTTTCCCTGCTGGTTCGTTGCGATCCACACACGGGGAGAATGCCCACGCTGTGGCGTTGACCGGCTACTCCCCGGTCCAGCTGATGAGAACGGACGAAACGTCTGCGGGCCATGCGCTGGAATCGTGGACGACTTCCATTGCGGCCGCTGTGGTGCCGAAGCCGGGCACCATCGCAAGAATCTCTGCGCACGCTGCGCACTCCGCGACGACCTGCACGTCCTACTCGGCGGCGTCCCGGCCGATCCGACCCTCGCCGGGCTCGTCGATGCCCTCTGCTCGGCCGAGCGGCCAGAATCCATCCTCATCTGGAAACGATCACCGAAAGTGCAACAGTTCCTCCGCTCGCTCGGCGACGGCTCCATTGCGCCGACCCATGAAGGCTTGGACAGCCACCCCGGGCGCGTCACCGAACACCTCCGCGCACTCATGCAGCACAACGGACTGCTGCCGCAGCGTGATCCGTGGCTCCCCGTGTTCGAGCAATGGATTGAGGCCAAACTTGCGGATCTGCCGATCGAAGTGCGACGCCCGGTGGAGCGATTCGCCACCTGGCATCACCTGCGCCGAATACGTGAGATTGAGCTAGTTGGCGGCCAGACTCGGCCCTCGATTCGCTGGTCGAAGCAGGAGATCACCGAGACCGCGAAGTTTCTGCTCTGGCTTCACCAAGCGTATGGGCGCACGGCCGCGGAATGCACAAAAGGTGACATCGATGAATGGATTGCCGGCGGTCCGACGACCCGAACCGCGATCCGCACATTCGTCGTGACAACACTGCCCGCGTTCACGGGAAGAACGATCGCGATGGACCACCGCACAGCCAGATCGACGCCGACAATATCGCAGGATCAGCGTCTCTCCTGGATACGGGAACTCTTAGCTGGCACGAGCGAGTCACTCCCGTATCGGGTCGCCGGTATCCTAATCCTCCTCTACGCCCAACCGCTGAACCGAATTGCGGCCCTGCGCACAGACGCTGTCGACGATACTCAGCACGGCCCGATGACGATCACCTTCGGCAAGCACCCCGTCGACGTGCCCGAACCATTCGCCGCACTCCTTCGCGACCACCTCAGCAACCGACCGAACCTACGAACCGGGTCCAACTCGTCGAGCCCGTGGTTCTTCCCGGGCTACCACGCTGGTGACCACGTACATGTCGACACGATCATGCATCGCTTGCGCCAGCTCGGCCTCAGCAACCTTGGCGGCCGCAACCGATCTCTCGACGAACTCGTCGTCGAATGCCCGCCGCCGATCGTCGCCGATGCAGTCAACTACAGCTGCCAAGTCGCCACGAAGCACGCAGCGAACGCCGGCGAATCGTGGGCCCGCTACACCGGCCGACGAATCCGGGAGCCTTAGGCAATTCACCAACCGTGGCGGGTCTGAAGATTGTGGCGCGCGTGACGGTCGACGGATTGCTGCCGTCAACCCGGAGGGGCACTCACAAGCTGATCCGAGTGCTGGCCTCACCGATCAAACGGGCTCTTCCGGTTTCAGAGTGCATGGAGGTGTTCTGCCAGGCCGCCGGAGTGGATCAGTGACCGCAAGATGTAGTGGCGTAGGTTGCGGAATCCCAGGGCGATACCGCGGAGGTGTTCCAGGCGGCCGTTGATGGCTTCGACGGGTCCGTTGGATGCGCCGGTGTCGAAGTAGGCCAGAATCTCTGTTCGGCGGACCCACAAGGATCGGCCGAGCTGCGCTGCCTCGGCCAGCCCGGCCGGTAGGCCGACCAGGCCAACCGAACACGGCGTGCCGGCCTCGTTGAGGATCGCCGCGATCCGGCGGCACCCGGCCACCTGCCGCTGATCGGTGAACGCCTTGCCGATCTTTTCCTTGAGGGCTTCGCGGCGCGCCGCGGTCGCAGTCAGCGATCCCGCTCGCGTACGCCAGGCATAAAACGACGACCGCGGCACATTCAACTGATCACACATCCACGCGATCGGATAATTGGCCTTCTCCACCTCGATCAGGGCTGACTTCTCCTTCAGTCCTGCTCCCGGGCAAAGAAGGCTGCGGCTTTTTTTAGAAACTCGTTCTCCATTTGACCCGGCGGAGCTCTTCTTCTAATTCAGCCATACGGGCGTGATCGGCCGGGGTGAGTGATTTATCCGGCTCCGGATTATCTTGACGATACTTGTTCACCCAATTACCCAGAGTGCCGGCGTTGATACCCAACTCGGCGGCGACCGTGGCGATCGGCCGGTCCGACTGGACGACCAACTGAACCGCTTCTGCTTTGAACTGCGGACTGAACTTCCGCCGTGACCGTGCTGCCATGTCCTCGATCCTTCCTCACAAGGACTGTCCACGAACCTTGGTACACCCTCAACTGGCTGAAGCTCTGGAGTCAGCTTCGCGATCGCTTGCAGCAGCCTGACTAATCGGGAAGTCAAAACTGGACGGTAGAAGTTCCAGCCGCACTCAGACTGCAGCGGATGGCTCGCCGCCGCTCGCACCGAAACGACCGGGCTCTAGGGTTGCCTCGCCACCTCCCCGGCGACCTCGGCGATCGAGCGGTCACACCCATCCGACAAGAAGAAGCCCCGATTTAGCGAGATCCGCCGGCGCCAGGGCGGTTCAGGTCGTGGATGGACTCGGCCGGGATGGGTTTGTCTCCCTGCTTGCGGGCAGCAAGAAAATCATCAACGAGTTGCACGCATCCGTCGTGGTCGACGGTGCAGAGCCCAGTGAGGCGAGCGAACACGACGGGGCCGAGGAGTTGAACGATCGCGAAGGTGGTGTCGATGTTGCCGAGCTGTGCCTGTACGTCAGGATGTGTGAGGATGTGGTCAAAGGGCTGCCGGTATTCCTCGATGACTCGACTACGCAGTGAGGTGATCGCGGCCGAATCGGCAGGATCGCCGCCGACTGATCCGATTGACAGCCAAGCCAGAGTCGTAATGTTTAGCGGCGCCTGGTCAATCAGGTCGGCTTGGGCCGTGAGAAGCGCGATGAGTTGGTCGCGTACCGACCCACTGGTGGCAGAGACTTCGACGCGGGGCAACAGCCGCTCGAAGGTCGCCGCAAGCAACTGGGCGGTCCCGCCGAAATGCCGATAGAGCGTGGCCCGCGCAACCTTTGACATTCGAGTGACCGCCTCGACGGTAACCGCCTCTACACCGCCAGTGCTCAGGAGATGCGTGGCAGCGTCGAGCAATCGTTTTCGTGAGCGCAGCAGTCGCGGATCGAGCTGATCGTCGTCCGTAGCGGGCCGGTCAGCACTCCAGTCGTTCACGCTCTCCCCTTCGGCCGACGGTCGCATCTCGTCCAAGCTAACCTGTCCAGCCAGCCGGATACTGTGATACTACTTGTCTCAGACCAAGACCGATCATCTCACAGCAAGGGGTCGGCGATGCACTCACCGCAACAGACCATCACCGAGTCATCCCGGTGGACCCGAGCCGAATGGTGGATGCTCACGGTGTCGTGCCTAGCCGTGGCGTTGGTGGTCGCGGCCATGGCCGCGCTGTATTCGGCATTACCGGAGATTGCGGTAGGGACTGGAGCGACGCAAGCCCAGCTGACCTGGATCGTCGACGGCTACACGCTGGTACTGGCGTGCCTGGTCCTGCCCGCTGGAGCGATCGGTGACCGCTATGGCAGACGCGCAGTTCTCGTAATAGGCCTGGCGATATTCACCATTGCGTCCGCACTTCCCCTGCTGCTGTCTGACCCGGCCTGGTTGATCGCTGCGCGAGCGATTGCCGGGGCGGGCGCTGCACTGGTAATGCCCTCGACGCTCTCGATTCTGACTGCTGGTTTCGCCGCCGTTCATCGCGGCCGAGCAGTAGGTGTGTGGGCTGGAGTCGCCGGCTCCGGAGCAGTGTTAGGCATCCTCGGCGCCGGGGTGTTGCTTGAGCGCTGGTCGTGGGTGTCGGTATTTGTCGGACTGACCGCAGCGGGAGCCCTACTGGCCGCGCTGGCATGCACGATCGCTGAGTCCAGCCAGCATGAGCACCCTCCCGTGGACTGGGTGGGCGCGGCGGCAGCTGCAGTCGCGGTTGCGGGAATCGTATTCGCCACGATCGAGTTTCCAGCGCGGGGCTGGGCCGACCCGATCGTTCTCGCCAGCGCCGGGGCCGGCATGTTGGCGACAGCCTTTTTTATCCTGATTGAGCTGCGATCCTCGGCCCCCTTGTTGGATGTTCGGTTGTTCGCCAAGCGCGGCTTCAGCGCCGGCTCGTTGTCGGTGGCCATCCAATTCTTGGTCACTTTCGGGGTATTCCTACTCCTGGTGCAGTACCTGCAACTGATCCTGGGATACGGACCGCTGGCCTCGGCGTTGGGATTGGTGCCGATGACGGTCCCCCTGATCGTGATCTCGGTGATCGCCCCCCGACTGTCACAGCGATTTGGACTACGAGTGATGACCGTCGCCGGTCTGGTGACCATCGCAGTTGGCCTGATGCTGGTCAGCCGGATGACCGTCGACGCACGTTACCTCGACCTGCTATGGCCGCTGTTGATCATGAGCGCAGGGCTCGGACTATGCACAGCCCCAGCGACCTACGCGATCATCGCCGAAACTCCGGAGAGCAAACACGGGGTCGCCGCCGCAGTCAACGATGCGGCCCGCGAGATCGGCGCTGCGATGGGGATCGCAGTGGCCGGCAGTGTGCTGGCCGCCGGATACACCCGCCACATCCAACCCGCCCTGCCTCAGTTACCCGAACCTGCCCGCGGTCCGGTCTCCGACTCCCTGGCCGCCGCCCTAGAGATCGCCGCACAAGCCGGACCAATGGCGCAACCATTGGTCGACTACGCCAAAGAGGCATTTGTCAACGGCAGCAGTCAGGCCACACTTACGTTGGCAATCCTCACCGCCGCAGCCGCAGTCTTGCTAGCGATCCTTGCCCCGGGCACTGCTCCGCGTGACCACAAGACCAGTTCCACAGCACCGGCACACCGGGACAGCGTCGGATAGGTGGCCCGTCCGGCTTCCGGCTGCACTGACTCGTGCCTGGAGAAACTGCGCAAGGTCAGCAAGAACCGCGGTCCCTCCCGAGTGCCGAATCTCGGCGGTCGAGCTGCTGTGGCTAGCGATACCCACCATCTTCAGGGCGGGGGTCAGTGGCTGGTGCGTCCACGCCCGCCCGCTTCAACGCGCTGTAGTGCGCGGTAGAGCGTGGATCGGCCAACTCCGAGATTGCGGGCGATCACTGATGGCCCCTCCCCTGCCTCGATGCGGGCCCGGGCTTTGTCGACCTGCTCGGCGGTCAGGACTCGCTTACGACCCTTGTACTTGCCCTTCGCCTTAGCGATGGCAATGCCCTCGGCCTGACGTTCACGAATGATGGCCCGCTCGAACTCGGCGAACGCCCCGAGCAGCGAAAGCATCAGATCGGCTCGAGGATCTTGGGCGCCGGCGGCGTAGGTAGCCCGTTCATGGACAAACTCCACACTCGCGCCCTTGGCAGTGACCTCACCAACGATCTGCTTGAGATCGACCAGGGAACGAGCGAGTCTGTCCATTGACGCGACGACGAGCTCGTCACCGTCGCGCAGGTACCCGATGCACTCGGCGAGCTTCTCGCGATCGGCGCGCGAGCGCGCAGACTGCTTTTCGACATAGACCCGATCACACTCCCCCACCGCCTCGAGCTGACGCGCCTCACTCTGATCCGCAGCCGACACCCGCACATAGGCCACCCTCTGCCCGCGCGGACGCGAGGCCCGGCGAACCGACGTCGGATCCGGCTTTGGCTTCCCCTCGACGATGTTCTCCGAGTCCGTTGACTCCACCCGAAAGTTCCAGCCCAACTCGTCCCGGCGACGGAACCGAGTCCGCGCCTTCCCGCGGCTGACGATGAGCACCTCCTCGCCACCGTCACCCGAACGGCTCAGAAGCGTCCCAATCCGATCCGCCATTGAAGGCCCTCCCCGCATCCGGCGTATCAATACACCCTAGACCCGGAGAGACGACGTTTCATAACTTGGCTAACCCACCCTGCGCTACAGCGAGAACAGTGCAAGGCTCGCCGTCCCGCACGGGTGTACCCCAGGCTGTGACGCTCATCTTGTCGACGATCATCCGCCGCAACATCCAGGCCGTGGTGCGGCGGGTGACCTGGGTTCGTGGGGCAACGATGTCCCCGATATCGGCCCGGAAAATGCTTTGGTCGCAGGCGGTGCTCTCGCACCGGTAGCGCGGAACCTGCAGGTGCAGGCGGGTGGGGTGGCCCACGATCGGCAGGTCAGCGACCTCGCGGTGCACATGATCACGCAACCGTCCGGCCGCCCCGCAGCCTGGGCACCGATCATCCGGGGCAAGGAGTTCGCAGTAGAGATGGGTGCGGTCCTGCCCGTCGAGGGCTGCGCCGGTGATCGTCACTCCGAGGTCGATGGTGCGGCAAATGGTATCGGCGATCGCGGTATTCTCGGCCATGGGTCCTGTCGGTGTTCGTGGTGTGGGTGTCAGAACTTTCACCCTGACACCACAGGACCCACCTACCTCGCCACGACTCGCCGCCGGGCCCACCATGCGCAGCCCGTCCCGCCCCTACATGTAGTGGTAACCAGAACCGGTTCTACGCACCGTCAAACCGGAAGAGCCATCAAACGCTCGCCTACCGGATGGCAGGAGTGTCCTGGTACTCCTCTACGCACAACCGCTCAAGTGAGTTGCTGCCCTACATGCCGACGCCATGGGAAGACGGTGCGGATGCCAATGACCTCGCCCACCGATCGAACCTAAGGGCCAGCCACTGGCTGCGCGATCGCCGCTGCGGTGTGGCGCCCTCGCTACGCGGGGCACCGCATTAGAGAACCACGATGCGAGCGCCGTGCACGATCAGTGGCCGCTTCCGAGTCTGCCAGACATACGGTCCAACCGTTCGAGGCTCGCACCGTCGAGCCCGATGATGGTGAGGTTCTTGCCTTTCGCGGCGTACTTGTAGCGGATCGCGTCGAGAGTGGCGACAGTGGAGGCGTCCCAGATGTCGGCGTCGGAGAGGTCGATGGTGACGTTCTCCGGATCGTCAACGTAGTCGAACTGATACACGAGGTCGTTGCTGGAAGCGAAGAACAGTTCACCGGAAACGCGGTACACACGGGTGTCGATCGCACCGTCATGGTCAGTGTCGGCATCGGCGACCTTCTCGACGTTGGTCATGTGGGCAACGCGCCGGGCGAAGGCGACCATCGCGGTGAGCACGCCGACAATGACGCCGTAGGCCAGGTTGTGGGTGACTACTGTGACCACCACAGTCGCAGCCATCACTAAGGTTTCACTGCGCGGCATCATCTTCAGCGTGGCCGGCCGCACGCTATGCCAGTCCATCGTGCCGACGGCAACCATGATCATCACCGCTGCCAGCGCCGCCATCGGCATTAATGCGACAACGTCACCCAGACCCACGACGAGAATCAAGAGGAACACGCCGGCCAGAAACGTCGAGATCCGGGTGCGCGCCCCAGATTCCTTGACGTTGATCATGGTCTGCCCGACCATTGCGCAACCGCCCATACCGCCGAAGAAGCCGGTGACGATGTTTGCCGATCCCTGTGCCCACCCTTCGCGGGTCTTGTTCGAGTGCGAGTCGGTGATGTCATCGACGAGCTTGGCTGTCATCAGCGACTCCAACAAGCCGACCAGCGCCATCGCCAGGGCGTACGGCGCGATGATCGACAACGTATCCAGGCTCAGCGGCACGTTCGGAATGAACAGCGACGGAAGCGACGAAGGCAGCTCACCCTCGTCGCCGACGTTCGGCACCGTCAGAGAAAAGCCCACGGTGATCGCCGTGAGGACGACGATGGCGACCAGGGGTGCCGGCACCGCCGATGTCAGTTTCGGCAGGAAGACCATGATCAATATACCGGCAACCACCATCGGGTACACCAGCGCTGGAACCCCCATCAGGTGAGGCAGCTGAGAGGTGAAGATCAAGATCGCCAGCGCGTTGACGAACCCGACCATCACGCTGCGCGGGATGAACCGCATCAGTTTCGCGACCCCGAGGACGCTGAGCACGATCTGGAACACGCCCGCCAGAATCACTGTGGCGATGAAGTAGTCCATCCCGTGCTCGCGGACCACGGGAGCGATCACCAGCGCGACTGCGCCGGTGGCAGCGGAGATCATCGCGGGGCGGCCGCCGAGGAAGGCGATCGTCACGGCCATAGTGAAGGAGGCGAAAAGGCCCACACGCGGGTCGACCCCGGCGATAATCGAGAACGCGATCGCCTCCGGGATCAACGCCATCGCCACGACCAGACCCGCCAGTACCTCCGTTTTGAGGATCCTTGGCGACCGCAGCGCCTGCGCCACCGTCACCAAGTGATCGTCGCCAGGAGAACCGGTCCGGGTGATCATGGCCGCCGAACCTTCGAAAACGCAATCGCGACATGAACAAGCACACTCCTTCAGAGGTGAAACGGTGGTGGTCGCCTCATTGCGACCTCGGCTAACGTCAACGCTGCCGACCAGCAACACCCAGCCTCCGAATGGGGGCGCGCCGACAGATGGCACCTGGACAGATCGATCTAGCCAGGCGGTTCGATCAGGCAAACAACAGATCAGTCGAGAACGTCATGAGGCCTCTGGGCGCCCCGCTCGTCCAACATTTCAGCGAACGCCCTGGCCTCAGTGATACGACTACGCAGAGCATCGATCTTCCCCCGGACTCGCTCAGCGAACGCCAGCAGCACGTCTTGTGCGGCAGCGCAGTCCTCGACCTCGGCCGCCGGGTCAGCGAGCTGATCACAAGCGCGCAGTACCGCACCCATCTCCTCGAGCGTGAAGTCCAACGGCTTCATCTGCTTGATCAGCAGAAGCCGTGCGATCGTGTCATCGTTGTAGAGACGGAACCCGCCCTCAGTGCGCTCGGCGACCGGTAGCAGCCCAACCTCTTCGTAGTATCGGATTGTCCGAAGGCTCAACGACGTACGCTCGGCAACTTCACCGATGTGCATGCGCTGCGTCGAGCCGGCGGCACCATCGCTGTTAGACACCGCCACTCCTCGTAGTCCTCCGATCAATCACACCAGAACTATACCCTCACGTTAGATATATGAGGGCTGGACGTTGGTTACGCCGCCCCGAAAAAGTCGTGATGCTGGCGGCCGTCCACCTGCTGGCTGGCGACGCGACGGGGCTTCGGCGTGCTGTCGACGATCGATCGAGCAGCCCGGCAACGCCGTGGCGCGCCGCCGGTTGACCCACTTTGAGGCCCATGTTCGCGAGATTCCCACCTCGACCGACACATGGGCGATCGGCTGGGTCTTGCATCGCTCAACCACCCGACGGCGGTCTTCGATACTCAACGGCGCGTTGGCGTGAGTTACGACGCTTTCCCGGTCGTCTTGGCGGGCTGGGGCTCGCTGCTCTGGGCGGGGATTGCGGACGCCGTTGCGATCACGGCGAGGAGCGCTACTGACATGAGGACGAAGGCGGCTCTGTCGGTGCCGGCGATAGCGGCGGCGGTGGTCGCGGCTGCGAGGCCAATCGCGCCGCCGAACTGCTTCGCTGTGTTCATCAGTCCAGAGGCTGCGCCAGCATGTTCGGGACGAACGCCTGTGGTGACGAGCGCGGCGAGCGGTGTGTTCATCAGGCCACCGCCGATCCCAATCATGGCGGTGGGAACCAGGACCGCGACAGCGAAGGGACCGTCGTCGACGACTGTGAGCCAGAGCAGTCCGGGAACGGCGACGACGGCACCGATCACGATCAGCACCCGAGGTGCGTGTCGGTTCATCAGGCGCGGTGTGAACCACAGGTTCACAGTCAGCATGCTGGCGGTGAGTGGGAGGAACGCCAGACCGGCCTGGATCGGCGAATAGCCAAACTGGGTCTGCATCCGGTACGTCAGGAAGTACCATAGCCCGACTTGGAAGCAAGCCCCGGTCAACGCGGTCGCGATATTGCCGAGGACGATCAGCCGGTCTTGTGCGAGATCGCTCGGTACGAGCTTGTGAGACGTGCGGCGCTGCTGCCGGACGAGCACGACGAACATCGCGACCGCGAGCGAACCCACTACGGCTAGAAGGCCACCCGAGACTCCCTCACCTGCGACGGACACCGCGTATATTGCGCACGTGAACGCGGCTGTTGCCAGCCCTGCACCGATGAAGTCGATGCGCCCTGCGCCGCACCGGTCAGTGGTCCGTCGGTGGAGAACGAGTGCCGCAATGACGACACAGACCCCGATGGGAAGGTTGATCAATAAGGTGGCTCGCCACGAGATCAGGTCGGTGAGCAACCCGCTGGCGATGTTGCCAAACCCGCCCCCAGCCAGGCTCACCGCAGTCCAGACAGCGATGGCTCGCGTTCGTTCCGGACCCTCAGCGTGGGTGGTCGTCAGCAAGGTGAACGTCGCCGGAGACGCCGCAGCGGCAGAGACACCCTGCGCAGCACGGGCGGCGATGAGCACCCAGCCTTCCGTCGCGAGACCTCCGATGAGACTCGCCAGGGTCAATGCCGCCACGCTCCAGGCAAGCAGCCTCGCGGTGCCCACGACATCGGCCAACCTCGCGCCGACCAAGAGCAATCCGGCGAAACCAAGACTGTAGG
>WBZS01000638.1_pt1 | contig 39368 bp, 57 predicted proteins | sample 5204201 | NCBI WGS metagenome assembly WBZS01 (sample SAMN12344357, study PRJNA552823) | activated sludge metagenome | biome: Activated sludge suspended growth; feature: Nitrification reactor; material: Wastewater; isolation source: activated sludge from nitrification reactor of wastewater...
GAAGGACAAGCCCGTCCTTTTCGAGCAGGGTCTCGATCGGCTGCCACTCGCATTGAGAAGTCATCTTATCCTCCCGTCCGCCCGTGCCGCCGCCGTCTGATGGTCCGGGTGGTGATGCCCGTAGACCTCGCGAAGTATCGCCTCCGTCATCCCGAGATACCCTGCCGCTTCCCACGTCGGCACGCCAGACTGCATCTGCCACGTCGCCGCCGTGTGGCGGAGCGTGTGCGGCACCACGTCGGCGCCGAGCCCGGCCGCAGCGCAGACGCTCCGCCAGCTTCGCCGGAGCTTCCCGACCCGCTTCCGCTGCCAGTGCACGACGTGGACTATGCCGGCGGCGATGTCCGCGTCCCGCCACCGCTGCATGTGAGGGATGAGACGGTCATGAAGCTTGGAACTCGGCCGGCGCTTGGTCGTCCCCTCGACCTCCGAGGAGCCCCGCCGGTAGAGGACGCCACGCTCGACATCGACCCATCCGCCCGCCGTCTGCGGCATCCACGACAGGGACAGAAGAGCTTGCGAGCGCGTCCCGGTGTAGACGCCGATGAGGATGTACCGGGCGATGTGATCGAGACCCAGTCGGCGGGCCGAGCGCAGCATCGCCGCGACCTCCAATCTTGTCAGCCAGCGCTGGCGCGGCGCCGAGGCCGGCGGGATCGTCACCGGCGGGACGGAGTTCAACGGCCCGTGCTCGCGATGGTAGTAGTTGATGGCCGCGCGAAGCGTCTTCAGGTCATGCCGCGCCGTCGCGATCGAGACTGCCGCTGTGCGCCACTCGACATAGTCGCGGCAGGTCTGGCCGCGTATGTCCGACAGCTTCTTGCCGGCGAACCATTCGAGGATCGGCGCTGCCGTGACCGCGATGAAGTCGGGCCGCGCAACGGTCGGCGCGTGCTCTCTGAGATAGACGGTCATCACGTCTGCGACGTGGAGGTCCGCGAGCTCGCGGGAAGACGGTGGACTGTAGCTCCGGGCGAGGTGTCGCGAGAGGGCTTCTTGAGCTGCCGCAAGCTCTCCTGCGCCGCAGCCTGTCGGATGCTGGCGTCCGCCGTCGAGGATGAGCCATGTCGCGGCGTGGCCGGCTCTCGCTTTGCGGAGCCAGAGCCGCGCAGGTTTCCTTGGTCGTGACATGCCGCCCGCCCCCGGTTGGCTGCGATCATGGAGACGACTGCCTCCTCTGTGACTAGATATCGCCCGCCGAGGAACGTGGCTTCAAGCCTGCCGGAGCGGATTTCCTCCGATAGCGTGCGGCGAGAGACGCGGCCGTGAAGCAGCGTCGCAGAGGCCTCGGCCAGCGTGTACAGGCGGGGGACGGTCATCGTGCGGATTTCCGGTTCGCCGTTTGTCGCGGGCGTCTCACCCATGCCTTGAGATCGGCAAACCTCAAGACCCATGCGGCGTTCTCGACCTTCTGGGCCGCCCTGTGATGGCCGTCCTTCCTAAGCTCTGCAGAGTCGAACATGAGAAGTTGGTATGTGCTGCAAGCCGTATAAGCGTCACGCGAAGCGGCTCGACGCTCTGCGTCGATCGACGACACGACGCTCGAAGGAGGACGATTCTTGTGCCTCACTTTGTAAGTCATGGTCATGACTGGATGACCTGCGACCGGGCGATCTCGTGCAGCACGATCGCATATGCCGCGAGATCAGCCGCCGTCTGCTGAGACCAGCCGACGTGCATCTCGCCCGTCTCTCTGTCGGTCCAGAGGATGACGGCATCTTCCATTCTTGCCATCAGCTCGACGGCCTCCGATACGAGGACGATCGGAGTGCGGTCGGAACTCGGATGCTGTACGATCTTCATCGCCGTTCAACGCTCCCATCCATGCGCTTGCGCCAGCCGCTGCCCCGGCTTCCCATCATCGGCCGGGCCGACCGGCGTATCCCTCGCCCGCGCTCGCCGATCCGCTTTCCCTTCGCGATCTCCGACGTATCCCGCCGGCTCTTGTCGTGATGGCAGCGCGGGCAGATCGGCCAGACGTTGGCCCCGCTGTCGTCGCCGCCCTCGGCGTGCCGGCGGATGTGGTCCGCCTCCCATCCGCTGGTATGGACGGCCATCACCAGCTTGCAGACGTGGCAGTCCAGAACCTCGCGGCCGAGGTGATCGGTTCGGCGATGAGTTTCGAGGCAGTTGCGGCGGGCGGCGGTGCTGTTGCGCTTCATGCCGCCCTCGCCTCTTTCACCAACTGCTCGGCCGTCACGCCGATAACATCGCAGATGATCGCCGCGACCCTGTCCTGTACCTCGCGGAACTCGGTCTTCTTGCACTTGCCCTTCGCGATCGACTTCGGCCCGCTGATCCTGAGACCGCCGGCAATCGCCTCCATCCTCAGATAGGTCTGAGGCGAGAGGATCTGACGAGCTGCCTTGACCCCTTCGAGCGTCATCGCGTCGGCGCCCACGATATCGACGCTCTCCGTATGCCCGGCCTCGACGTAGAGCCAGGATCGCAAATGCTGCTCCGAGATCGGCCGGAACCGGTGATCGTGAGGCCAGTTCTCGTAGGCCTTTCGGATCAGGGCAAAGTGAAAGCGATGCTCCTCATTGGAGCGGCTGCAGTGCGGGCAGCTCATCACGGACCCCAATTCACGCGACACACCTTCAGTTTCCTGCACCAGAATTCCCAGTCCCCCCGTCTGATCTTGAAAGAGGAGCTGTCCTTTCCTTGGCCGATCGGCCGGACCAGAACTTGTACGGCCGACGTGCTTTCGATGAGATACAGTCGCTTTGGTTCTTGCGAACGGACGAAGATTCCCTTGCGAGGCGCAGGAACGTCTCTCGCAAAACGTCCCTCGGCGTGCTGCTTCGAATACCGCTCGGTAGCGACACCCATAGATCCTCCCATCCAAGTCCGTTTCTCATAGCTGCAACGCACGCTGACTCGATAAGCGTCATGAGTGTCACGCAGCCTTGTCGCGATACATTTTAGTCAGCTCGGCAACAGCCGCGTCGATCTCGCGAATGAACGCGCGGACCTCCGTGGCGATCTCTGAAATCTTCTCGTCGTTCCTCTCCATCCGCCTGACGAACAGCCTCATTTCTTCTGGCATGCGCGGGTCATAGCTGGTGAAGTCGCACCACTTCCGTCCCGTGCATGCCATCTGCCATTGCATCTGCAGAACGTACTTGCCTGGGATTGTTCCGCCGAGAAGCGTCTCGATGTGCGTCGCCGTGTTGGGGCACTTAAGCTCGAGCAGGCCGATATCCCCGATCAGCCCGTCAGGGCTCGCGCCGCTCATGGCAATTTCTGGGTGCGTGACGAAATCGACGAGATCGACGTTCGTGCTGCGATAGAACGCATAGGCGGCGCGAGCCTCTGCCTCCTTCTCCTTGCCCCACTCCATCGCTGCATTCGTGTATCCGTCGGCCACAAGGCCGGTCAGGCGCTCGGCGATCAGTTGGGCTTGGTAGTTTGCTCTCGACGCTCCCCAGCCTGTCTTTGTCTTGGCCATCATGTCGGCGATGCGGGAGGCCGTGACCTTTCCGCAGCGCATCGCGTGCCATTCCGGAGAGCCCTGCTCGACCATGGGTTATTTCCTCTTCGATGAAATGGCGGTCTTGGCGCGCTCATAGTCAGCGGCCTTGAGTGAGGACAGTCCGGGGATCTTGAAGTAGGCGCAGAAGCGCTGTTCGTCGGACTCCGTCGCGATCAGAAGGTCGCGAATCTCGATCTGCTGATCCTCGCTGATCGTCTCCACCGGCGGCGCGCCGTCAGTGTCCCTGTCGTCGTGCCCGACGAGATTGAGAAGCGCGAACGACGTGTAGCGCTTGCCGTAGGAGATCGACGATCCCCAGCCCTGGGCGTTGTTCTTTCCCCCGCTTGCGTCGCAGCCGAGCGCCATTTGCGCCCTCTCGCTGTGGCCGTCGCGGTGAGACAGAACGCCGGTCACGCTTACGCGGTCGGCGGATGGCTGCTCGGTCTGGAACGTGAGCAGAAGTCCATACTTCGCGAGGACCGGCTCGATCTGCTGGCAGACCTCTTCCCACTTGGCATATCGGAAAGCCGAAATCTTCTCACCGGTCTTCTTGTCCTCGTAGCTGGCCATCCCCGTCTTGACGACCTTCGGAAGGTCGGCCTTGGCCGACATGAGAGCTTCGATGTAGGCCGATCTCGCGCTTCGCGCGGCGGCCTGTTCGTAGAGTGCGAACATCCGCTCCATTCGTTCGATGCTCTGCGTCGGGTCTGACGCGGCGCGGTCGAGCATGCCGAGAAGAACGGCGGTTTCTGATGCCGGCGCGGAAGGGAGCTTGATACTCTGCAACCTGATCACGCGGCGCTCTGTCTCATCCGCCGCAACAGACGGCGGGATCGCGGTGGCCTGATCGGTCAAGACACGCTCCCCTGAATTGAGAGTATGGTGTCCTTCAGAACATCCATTGCCCCGGCCTCGCCGAGACGGCCGATCGCCCTGCGGCAGGCGATCTCGAATTCATGACGGAATGCGGCCATCGCGTAGCCGTTGATATCTGCTCCCTCGAGATAGTCGCGAATAGTCTCGTGAGAATTGCCCGGTCTGACCCGATGCACCCGCATCGGGAAATCGATCACGTCGGCCATGGTTTCCTCTTGCCTCCCGTCCCGGCGGTGGGAGCCCTCACACCCACCGCCGGGACTTCCCCACCCCGCTGCCGAACTAGAGAACCTGCCACTGGCTATAGGCGCGGTCAGACATCTCCTCGCGCCGAGACCGTGCTTGGCACTCCTCCTGCCAAGCCTCGTCGATGCGTTGCGCGAAGTTTTTCATGATCGACGCCTCGATCTGCTTGAACAGATCGCTCCGCGTATCGAGCCCGATGCGCTTCCCCCCGACCGCGAGATCAAGCTCGATGCGGTCGATGTAAGGCCTCTCGTCGTACTCGAACACGGCGATAAACGTCCCCGTGAAGCCGCCCGCGATGTGGGTTCCTCCGGGAAGCACAAGCCCGATCTCGTCGGAGACCTCGATGTCGAAGGTGCGCTCTGTCATGACCCAACCCCTTTGCTTGGTCAGCGGCACCGGCCTGTCGATGGTGGCCTCGGGAGGAGTCCGACCGGCGCCGCTGATGGGGGTGACTATGATGCTAAATCTAGCATCGGTCAAGCGCAAAATGCGAAATTTAGCACACCATTGATGTGGATGAACTTTCTTCGGTGTGAGAGAGCGCAGGGGGGGCTCAGGTAGTGTATCACTTTGAAATTTGACGCTGTTGACAGGGGTGCCGGCTGGCCCCATCTCCGTGCTATGCTTAGCGCAAAGCAACGGAGGTGCTGATGCCATACTACAACCTGACGGTAAGCGAGAAGACCCTGTCGGCAGCTGCAGCGAACCGTTCTGCTGCCCTGCTACACTTTGAGCAGGAGATCGGCAAGAAGCTGACGCTTGAGGACCAGGGTGGGGTTCCCGAACACCTGATGGACGAATGGACGGAGAGTCCCCACTGGGTTCATCCAACCATACCCGTGTGGGAGAAGCGCGATGCCTAAAGGCCCCAAGGGACAGAAGCGCCCTGCCGACGTGATCGGCAACGCCGTCAAGGTGATGAAGATCGCTACGGGTGAGGAGTGCGAGGAGTTGACGGAAGACGGCAAGGATAAGGCCGCGCAGTCCCTGGGGCGGCGCGGCGGAAGGGCTAGGGCCGAAAGAACGACGCCTGTGCGTATTGAGGCACTTCTAGACATCAGCAAGGCCAGCAAGGCGCTTGCTGATTACAAACTTCGCGGTGGTGTCACGCTGGAACAACTCAAGAAACAGCTTGGTCTAGACAAAAAATAGACGTGATCAGACAGGGCGACTTCACGGGGAATGGGGGAATAATTGGGAAGGTTGCACCAAGTAGTCTTGGCCAACTCAGCAAGAAAAGAGTTGGCCAAGCTTCCGCGCGGCGCTCAATTGAGGATCGTCAAGGCACTCGACGGCCTTCAAGCGAACCCCAGGCCCCACGGTGCGTCGCGGCCATGAAGAAGCCCGTCGACGGCGCCGGGGACGTGTGGACGTGGACGGCGCTCGACGCGGACACCAAGCTCGTCGTTCAGTGGTACGTCGGAGATCGCGACGGCGAGACGGCCAAGCTGTTCATCGGCGATCTGGCGTTGCGCCTTGCCGGCCGCGTGCAGCTCACCAGCGACGGCCACCGGCCCTACCTTGAAGCTGTGGAAGGCGCGTTCGGCGCCGATATTGACTACGCCATGTTGCAGAAGATTTACGGCGCGGCGCCCGAGGGACAGAAGCGCTACAGCCCCGCCGAGTGCATTGGCTGTCAGAAGAAGGTGATCGAGGGCAAGCCGGACCCGGCGCACATCTCGACGAGCTACGTCGAGCGCTCGAACCTCACGCTGCGGATGCACAACCGCCGCTTCACGCGGCTGACCAACGCCTTCTCGAAGAAGTTCGAGAGCCACGTCCACATGGTTGCGCTCTATACCGTCTGGTATAATTGGGTCCGCATCCACAAGACGATGCGCACCTCTCCGGCAATGGCTGCTGGCCTCACGTCATCGCTGATGACGATGGAAGACGTCGTTGGGCTGATCGACGCGATTGCGCCGAAGCCTGGCCGGCCGAAGACCTACAAGAAGCGTCATGCTGTGGAGTAGTGGCCATCGGTTGCCGATACGTGTTTTATCTTGAGGTGATTCACGTATTGTTCCGGGCATGGAGGTGCCTATGCCTGATCACACCTACAAGCTCAATGGCGGCTTCAAGCCGACGACCAAAAGAACCGCTGACCTGGACGGGCCGGACTTCTACCCAACGCCTGCGTGGGCTACCTACGCTCTCATCGACTCAGAGAAGTTTTCAGGCGACGTGTGGGAGAGTGCGTGCGGTGATGGCGCCATGTCCGTCGTCTTGGGTCAGGCCACGAAAACTGTCATCAGCTCCGATCTATATGATAGAGGCTTCGGAGACCACGGGATAGACTTCATCGGTTCGAACCGCGTTGCCGACAACATCATCACCAACCCACCCTACAACAGCGCTGAAGCATTTATACGAACCGGCGCACAGCAGGCACGTCGCAAGTTCGCATTGCTCCTCCGCCTCGCGTTCCTGGAGGGCGCAAACCGCTCAAATACGATTTTTTCTCGCATACCACCCGCTCGCGTATGGGTGTTCAGTGAGCGCATCACCTTCTATCCGAAAGGTGCACGCATCCAAGGTTCTGGAACTACAGCTTACGCATGGTACGTATGGGACAAAGACTCGAGCGGAACTGAGTTGAAGTGGTTCAAGCCAGGGTACAAGGCCCGCTACTCAGTCGGCACCTGAGTAAGGAACATTCGGCCAGCATCCGTGATCCGGATGCCATCGCCAGTATACTCAGCATAGCCCTTACGGAACATGCTTGTACTGCTCTCACGGTGTGACACCAAGTTGCGCACCTTCTGAGAAAAGTGAGTGTCCTGCCTCCCATCCAGTATCTCTGCGTCCTTTCCGTCCGGCTCAAACTCTGCTTCCAACGCATCGATAAGCTGGGATGTTGAGATAGAACCACCACGAGCAACAGCCGCCCTAAGTGCTGGTACAACAAGGTCACGTTCATTGATACGCCCAGCCATGCGAACCTCCACAAAACATTTCGCTGCACTGTAGGAGGACCGGTGCAAAATTTCAAACTGAGACACCACCGGGGCTCAGCCCCTCTTGACCAGCCGAATCGGGGCGGCCCACGCGATTTTGACGGGGTCCAGATCAGAGACGGTTGGGTTTATGGACCTCAACTTGAAGTGCCCGGCCGAGGCGCTTCTGGCGAGAAACCGAACGATGCGCTCGCCCTTGGTCGTCTCGATGATGCACTCGACGCCGATCAGGTTGTCGAGGTGCCGGCCGACCTGGCGCGGACCGATCAGGACGTCACCGTGTTGATGGCGCGGTTGAAGCGCGTCGCCGACGACGAGGATTCCGACGGGCTCTCCTCCCTCAATGCGGAGATCGATCGCCTCGTGATTTCCAGCGACCCATGGGCCACTGCCGTCAACATGGCCTATAATATCCACGACCTGCCTCGGCTGTTCGCGACCGTCGTAAAGCTCGGAAAGGGTTAATCCTAGAGCCTCGGCTATGGCTTTGAGGTTGTCAACTCCCGGCTGATGCGGGCCGCGCAAAAGCTGGCTGACCGCCGTCGCGCCGAGTCCGGCGCGCAACGACACGGTCTTCATGTCGAGACCACGGTCGGCGATGATCTGGCGCAGCCGCGCCTTCCACGGGGCTTCCATCGCACTGCATCATGTCGAATCGTTTGGGGTGTGGAAGTGTGAAATTTGCGCTTGCACGATGCTATATCTAGCACTATGGTCACTTGCATGAGCAGCACGAAGAAGCTTCTTGCCGATATCGAGGCGTTCCTGGCGAAGACGGGGATGTCGGAGACCGAGTTTAACAGAACTGCGGCCCCCGACCACCATTTCATCAGGCGCTTGAGGTCTGGGAAGAGCTGCACGTTGGCGACGGCCGACTCCGTCCGCCTGTTCATGGCGACCTACAAGGCGAGGGCGCGCATGAAGCGCCGCACCGGCCCTTTGGGCAGTAGCGCCGCAGCCTGATTTCCCCTGCGTACCGGGTAGTACCGACCACCATCATGCCCAACTTCCGGGCGGGCATCTCCTTTGCTCGCCCGGCTTTTTCAACGATTCCAGCCGGGGGGCTGACATGACATGGAACGAACCTCGCGTCGCGCTTGTCCGCAAGCTCTGGGCTGACGGCCTCAGCGCCAGCCACATCGCCAACCGTCTCGGCGACACCACTCGCAACGCCGTCATCGGCAAGATTCACCGTCTCGGCCTGTCCGGGAGGGCCAAGCGCCGCGCCGCTGATCGCCCGGCGACCCCAAAGCGCAGCCGCGAGCGCCGCAAGCCGCACCCTCGCATGGAGAGCCTGCGCCACATCCTCGGCCCCTCTCACGAGCCCCGAGCCGAGCCCGACACACTCGCATCGGCTGCTGTCGGAGCCAAGCGCGTGACGATCGCCGACCTCGAGCCATGCCACTGCAAATGGCCGCTCTGGGAGACCGACGACGACCCCCGCACCTACTGCGGCCAGGATCGAGCGGACGGCCTGCCGTACTGCGCCGCTCACGCGCGCATCGCGTTCCGGATGCCGTCCGCTCCGCAGACAGTTCGCGAGCTTTACGCCAGCCGGCGCAACCTCGTCGGCGTCGCCGTCAAGCTGAACGGGCCTGAGCCCGTGGAAGTCTGAAGTTCGTTGCGTCGCGTCCCCAATCTTCAAGCCCTCAAGGGAGACCGACATGATCCCGTTCTTTCGACGCCTGGCCGAACAGATCGCCGGCATGATCGCCAAGCCTGGGCGGCCATTGATGTACCTCGTCATCGTCGCCGCCTCGATCTCCGTCTACCACTACGCCAAGGACGCGTCGTCCGACTACACCGTGTTCGTATCTTTGATGTCTCTCGGCATGGCCGGCATCGGCCTGCACTGGTACGGCGCGGGGAAGGTCGTCGAAGCGTGGCACGAGCGCCGCGCGGTCGCGATGTTCTTCTGGTGCATCGTTGTCGCCGCCGCGATCGTGTGGGAGGGGCGCAACCAGATCGGACTCGCGTCGATCAATCAGGACGCCGTGAAGGCCACCCGCGTTGCCGGGTGGCAGCACCAGGAAGATGCGAGGACGTCGCTTGCTTTCGCGCAGACCAAGGCCGGCGCCGAGCGCAAGGCCCTGGAAGCGCTGCGAGCCCGCGTGGAAGCGACGTCGTCTGTCTCGATCAACGGCAAGCCGGTGACGTCGCCGGACGTTGCGCAGGCCGAGGTTGATCGCCTCAAGGGGAACGTCCGCTTCTGGACGCTCACCAAGGGGTGCACAGAAGCCCCCGGCCAGCAGACGCGAGCCTATTGCGACCTGTACCGCGCCGCGCTCGCAGCCAAGGCGACGGCGGAAAATCGCCTCACCCTAGAGGCTGAGGCAAAGCGCCAGGAGGCGACCGTCGCCGAGGCAGAATCCGCGCTGGCGGATGCTCAGTCTAAGGCTTTGGCCGCCCCATCCGTCGTGTCTGCTCACCGGGCGGACATCGCGACCATCGGGCGCATTACCAAGATGTCCATGGCTGACGCGGAGCTTTCGAACAGCCTTCTCCTGTGGGTGGTCACGTTCGTGTTTCTGACCATCGCCGGAGGTCTTGAGAAGGCCGAGAGCTACGCGGGCAAGCCGCGGGTGCAGTGGATCGACTGGGGCCGCATCGGAGCTTGGCTCCGCATGATCGTGACCGGCAAGAGCGCCCCGAATGGCTCCCACACGGTCGTCGAGAAGACGACGGTCATCGACCCGTTCGGCAAGGCAATGGCGAGGTGAAAAAGTGAACGGCCCCACTGTGGAAGCAGCGGGGCCGTTGGGGGGCTAGAAGAGCATCCCTGAGGCCGCAGAGACACTGATCAAGAGGAAAACTCAACTATGTGCACCCTAGCCGATGTTCGCGACCAAATCAAGGCGATTGCCGCGTCTGTGGACGGATCAGCGAGCGCTCGGTTCCTCGCCGTCCTCGAAGCGGCAGGCATCACCGACACGGCGACTCTTGCACAGGTTCTCAACATCCTCCCGCGGCAAGTTCGTCGCCTTCGCTCAACCAAAGATGGCGGTCTTTCAGGACCGGTTGCGGTCCTAGAAGACCGGGGGGTGGTCCTAGAAGACCGCCCAAGCGGTCTTTCAGGACCGGAAAGCGGTCTTTCAGGACCGCCCGAGCCTCGCGCGTGCGCGGGTATTACTACACGCGCCACTAAGGACTTCCTTCGGAAGGATTCTATCCAAGAAGTTAAACAAGATCCCCCCGTAGGTCCCCCCAAGCCGATTGCCGAGCCGAAAGTTTTGCGCTCGCGGGGCTCGCGCCTCAGCAATGATTGGCAGTTGCCTGACGATTGGAAGGCTTGGACCAGAACCAACTTCCCGACCTCGACCGAAGCGGCCGTCACCGAGGAAGCCGACAAATTCCGCGACTACTGGACCGCCAAGGCCGGCCAGGGCGCCAGCAAGCTCGATTGGCAGGCCACGTGGCGCAACTGGTGCCGAACCGCCTTCGCCCCCGGCAAGCGACGCGACGGCCAGCCGATCAACCACGGCCGCTCCGCCTACGACGAGCAGCGCGCAGGAACCGAGCACTGGCTCGAGGAAAAGCGCCGCCGGATGGATGAGGTCGCCCGCATTTGCAAAATCGGAAAGTACCGCGAAACCCCCGTGGAGTCCGTCCAGTGAACAACCCGCTTCTTGCTCGCCTTGCCGTGATCTACGGCCCGCCGATCGAGACGTCAGACCCGGCCGCGTTCTTCGCCGAGATGTCCCGCCTCATGAAGGGCTACAGCCCAGCCGAGCTCGACAAGGCCTCTGACCTTGCCATCCGCGCCAACAAGCGCCGCGGATGGCCGCCGGTCAACGAAATCCTCACCGCCTGCGAAGACGCGCGCCAGATCCTGGCTCCCCCCAAGAAGCTTGAGGAGACCCACAAGGATTGGTCGACGGAGGCGTTCAAATTCAGCAACGACGCGCTGATGAGCCCGCTTGGTCGCCGAGCCGCGCAGGAGGGATGGATCGGCGCCCTGGACACGTTCTTGCGTCGGAACCGCACGCTGCCGACAGCAGCCAACGAGGCCCGCTTGAAACGAGAGGCGCGAGAGTTCGACGAAGCGCTAGCCGCGTGCATCTCGAAGCGTGCCGGCGTGCTGAGCGCATCTCTAGAAAAGCTCGGCACGGCGCTGCTCGATCGCCGGAACAGGCTCACCGACAAAGTGCTTCACGGAGTCGTCGAATGACCACATTCCGCGTCCGCGTCGGAAGCATCCGACCGAAAATCACTGGCATCCTCGACGATGCGTTCTGGTCCTGGTTCATGGCCCAGCGGAGCATCACTCTCGACCTCCGATCAGTCGCCCCGTCCTACCACGTCCGTCGCTGGGAGATCGCGCTGTGAGCACCTGGCTCCCGTCATCCTCCTGGTCCCGCAAGCGCCCCAACGTCTCGCGCCAGCTTCAAATCATCAAACGCAAGAAGCGAAAGTTCACAACCCCAGCCAAGGCCGCCAATGCAGGACCTCATCCCGCTCCTGATGTTCTCCCTAGCCGGGGCGATCGAGTTCGAACGAAGCTGGCGTGAATCGGAACGCATGAGGAGGCGACGCCGCCGCAACAGACTGTGAGTGCCTGAGTCCAACACAACAGGCAGGAACAATGCTCGCGACCAACACGATGACGGCCACCAAGACCGATAACCCGTTCAACAACGGGATTCTCTCGCGCATCGGCTCTAAGCTCAGCCAAGATCAGGTGCTCGGCTTCCACGCCCTCCTGACAGACCTTGAGAAGTCCGCCGGCCGCTCCGGCTGTACCCTCGCCAAGCTCGGCCAGCCGTCCCACCGCGGCGTCTCGACCGGCGTCAACCTGTGGCACAACCATCACTTTGCGTCCTATTCGCGCGTGACCAGCATGCTGCGCGAGCACGAGCGCAAAGTGCTCCGCTTCATTCTTGATGCCTTCGACCACAGGAAGGAGCAGGATCTCTGCGAGATCGGCCAGAAGCTAACCGGCTACAGCGAGCGTCGCGCCGCGTCGGCTGCTTTCATCTCCCGATGCCAAGCCCTCGGCTCAACCCTCGCCGAGCTCTACCGCATCCGGGCTCCATGACGACTGACGCTCGACTGACGGTGAGCGGATAAGATGGGGTAGGGCCGGAGACGATCCGGCCGTATCCTCAGTTTGCCATTTCGATTTTGGCCAGCAGCGGCGCGTCGTCGGTCAGCCGTCGCGCGGCCATCGGCCTGTTGCGCTCATCGACATCGATCAGGATGGCGTGGCGCTGGAGCTGGTCGGCCACGAGCCCGACGGTGCCAGACCCGCCGAACGGGTCGAGCACGGTTCCGCCCACCGGGCACCCTGCGAGAATGCAGCGGCGCGCGATCTCCGTCGGGAACGTCGCGTAGTGAGCCTCTTTGAATGGCTCCGTCGCGACCGTCCACACGTCGCGTGCGTTGCGGGTCAGGGCCTCCGCACCAGTGGTCTCGGCAGCGTCCCAACGGCCGTTGAAACCCTCGCGGCGACGATCTCCGCTCTCCTCGTTCTTGTAGGTTGCCGACGTCCGGCCGGTTCTGTTGATCGTGCCATGGCTTCCGGCTCCGACATCCCAGCCGCCCGGAATCTTGATCTTCCGGTTCCCCCTGACCTTGCGCGGGCCAGGCTCTCCGCCGACGTAGCTCCCGCCCCTGAACTCGTTCGCGTCTTCGAGCGATGACCTCCGCTCCGCGATGGCCTCGGCGTTGTAATGGTAGCGGGCCGACTTGGAGAGCAGGAACACGAACTCCTTGGCCGGAGTCGGCCGGTCGCGCACGCTCGACGGCATCGGGTTGGGCTTGTGCCAGACGATGTCAGATCGCACCCACCAGCCGTCGTCCTGGAGCGCGATGGCGAGGCGGTGAGGGGCCATGCATAGGTCTTTTGGTTTCAACCCAGTTTGCCGCTTTGAACGGCCGACGCCTGTCGCTCCATGAAGTCCGGCTACATGCTTGCCACCCGACGACCCGCCCCACTTTGTGTCGTTGGCCCACATATCCCCGTAGTTGAGCCAAAGCGTGCCGTCCGGACGCAGCACGCGGCGGACCTCGCGGAACACTTCCACCATCCGCGCGATGTGTTCCTGCAGCGTCGGCTCGCTGCCGATCTCGTCGCGCTTGCGCGGGTGATCCGCCGGCAAGTACGACCGCAGCCCCCAATAGGGCGGGCTAGTGACGACGCAGTGGACGCTCTCGTCGGCCAACTTCCGGAGGCCCTCCATCACGTCGGCGGTGATCATGCGGACGGTCACGACTGTCGGCCTCACTTCTCTTTGCGCTCTAGCTCGCGTTGCTCGCGTGCCTGTCGTTCGCGCTTGTTTTCCGCCCGAGACGCGACCGCTGCGGCGTCAAGAGCGCACTCCTTGCACATGAGCGGACCGCCGCATCTGGCCGTCACCCCGTCAGGACGCTTCCATACGTGACCGTGCCCAGTGTTCGTTCCAGGTACGTTAGCCATGACGGCCCTCCAATCAGTTTGCCACAACAGAAGCGCGTGCGACTGCGATCCGCTCCAACACATCGTTAGCAAGGCCAGGAGCCTCATCGCCAATCGCCTCCAACGCCATCACATGAATGTCGTGCAGCGCCAGCTCAAGCGCTTCGATGCGATCGGCGGCGTCTAGCTCCAGCTTGGGCGGGTTCTCCTCGTAATAGTCAATGTCGTCACCAACGCTGAGCCAAGACATCCGTGGTAATCGCAGCCGCTCAGTCGGCGTGGCGGCCTGCCACGCTGCGTCAATCTCTTCGGCGCGTTCTTTGCTAATTTTCCTCATGCCGGCCCTCCTCAGCGTTTGCGTTTCACCGGCACACCGAGCGCAGAGAACGCCGCGAGCCACGCGCGACCGCTTACCGTTTCGGTGCCTATCCCGCGTTCGAGTTCTCGGCGGTGCTCCGATGCGTGTTCTGGCCAACCGCCATACACGATGCCGTGCAGCGCAGCTTGAAGTTCGGCGATGCGCGCGTCCTTCTCTCCCAGCACGTCTTCCAGCCAATCCCTCGGCCTGCTGCTGGCGTCGCCGGCAGCGATGGCAGCTCGCGCCGCATCCCATTCGCGCATGATTTCGTCGTGCATCTTCATCGGCCCTCCTAATCCTTTGCCAGTTGCTTGCGCGGGCGCCCGGTGACGACACCGAGCGCCGTGTTGCGCTTTCCGAGCACGCGGTACGCCATTCGGACCGTCCATCCGAGCATGCGGGGATCGGAGATCGCCTGCTTGCCGGTCAATGAGAGATCGCGCCACGCCGCCAGCGCTTCGCCCTTCGGCGTGCGATCAGCTTCACGTCGACGCTTGAACTCCTGCCCGCCCTGCTTGCCGAACTTCTTCGCCTGCACCGGCGACAACACGCGGCGATCACCGGCGAGCTCGTCGGCCGCGTCGAGCAACATCGCGGCCAAGTCCCGTTTATCAGACGATCGCCTCGGCGGGGATCTCGCCTCGACGATCACCGCGCCCTTGTTGTGGATGGCCTCCAGCGCGCGCCGCAGATCGTTGCGGCTACGGCCGAGGCGCGCGAGGCTTGTGACGAGCACGACATCGCCGCGAGCGCGCTTCACCTTCGCCGCGCGAAGCGACGCGATCAACGCGTCGATCGTGTCGTCGCCGTCAGTGTAGATCGCAGAACAACCGGCCTCGGTGAGAGCCCGTCTCTGCATCTGTTCGGTGTGTCGCGCGCTGGCTCTGATCCAGCCGCGGAGGCGTCCTGTCTCATCCATGTGTCAAAGTATGTCACAGCTCTTGACATACTGCAAGACCCATGTTCTACTGTATTCACTGAAGAGGACGGCGCGCGCCGCGCCGAGACCAGAAGAGGCCGGAACCATGCCTGTGATCGCAGACCAACGCATCGTCACGCGGGCGGCCGACGCAGCTCGGCGCGAGCTTCGCACGATGACGAGCGAGCTCGATGCCTACGGCGACCAATTCACGGGGCCGCAGCTCGTCGCTATGCGGCGCGTGATGCGCGCCATGCGAGACCTCATCAAAGCACTCGAGCAATAAGGGCCGGCTTTGAGGGAGACAGCGGGGAGCGGGGATTGATCACCCCAAGCCCCGCGGGCGATCGGGGAGCACGATGGGTACGTTGGCCGACGCAACCGCTGCCCGTGAGTGTCCGAGAACCTAGCCAGGGGCGCGTCTAGGCCGCCCCGCTCGAGCGCACCGGCGACGGTGCCTCCCTCAAAGCCGGCCAGGTACCAACAACAGCGACAACGAAAGGCCGAGCTATGACCCCCGCCGAGCAATCCGCACTGGATGTGACGTTCTGCCGGCACCTGCTGTCTCTCGTCCACAAGGACGTGAAGGCGTTTCGCCCGGACATCAACCTCCGCAAAGACGCCTGGGTGTACTGCTATGGTCGCGACAACTGGGAATTCCACGGGCCGGGCAACTTCTACGACAACTTCCGCGCCAGCAACGCCTACGACGCCCGGCAAAAGGGCTGGTCGAAGTGGCTGCACCACATGACCAAGGACAACCCCGAACTGGTGCGTTGAGTTCGCAACAAGAAAGGCCGGCAATGAGCGACTGGCAGCCGATGGAAACAGCGCCGCGCGACGGCACTGCGATCCAGGCCGAGATACCAGGCAACGGCTCCGACAACATCATCGCGTGGGTCGGCGGATACGTGGACAGCCGCGAACGCGAATGCTCATGCTGGCAATTTGTAGAGGACCAGGAGCCGCCGTCCTGCTGGACCGATGGCGTCTGCTGGGAAGTCAACGAGGACGGAGTTGCGTCCGTCCAGCCGACGAGGTGGAAACCTCTCGGCGAGCGCAAGCTGATCGACAGGTAAGGAAAGGCCAAGAACATGAAGCTCAGCGACGCTCAGTTCGGAGCGCTGTCGACACTGCAGCAGTTCGGTCCGAATGACGCGATCGAGGTCATCGGCCCGCCGCGTATGGATGGCACGCGCGAAGTCAAGCTCCAGTGGAACGTCGCGTCTGGCGCGACGCTCGGGAAGCTCGAAGCCGCCGGACTGGTCAGCGTCAATCGCAAGCCGCTCGGTCGTCCTCGCAACGCAGTTGGAAAGCCAGGACGGCCGCGTCGAGGTTTGACGATCTCAATCACTGATGCCGGGCGCGCTGCGTTGGCGTCGAGCAAGTAACGAAGGGCCGGGAACATGCGCAACCAGATGTTCGTCCTACGCTTCGAGGCGATGAACTTCGGCGGCAAGGACAAGTTCTTCGAGGTCGAGGCGCCGAGCGCGTCGAACGTGAACGTCGCGTTGTTCGCGTCGCAGTGCGATCTCGTTCACGTCAACACTGCGATGTGGTCGATAGTCGCGAAGTCCCGCCCCGGCAAGGTTTTGTCGGCGTCGCGGGCGTGGATCATCCGCAACGATCGCTAGGGCAACGTGGAGGATCTGACATGGCAACCACCTCATGCGACGCCGAAGCCAGCGTGATCGCGAAAAACATCGCCGCTCTGCATTCGCGGCTGATGGAACAGCCCGACGCGACGCGCGCCGAGGTCGATGCCGCAATTCGACGGATGTTGTCGGAGATCGAGCGTCGTACATGGGAGCGTGTCGCATGGCTCGGTGGCCACTACTGCCCGGACTGGGACCAGATGTACGTGGACAGGAAGATGCCAGCTTGGTCGGGGTGCACTTGCGACGTGAAGCACAGCCTCAATCAGTGACAACGAAAGGCCGGACATGACACGCACGATTGGGCATATCCCGCCGGACATGACGTTGAGCAAGGCGGAGATCGCCGCGGATCGCGCGGCGTGGGACGAACTGGAAGCCAAGAACAAGAGGCTTATTCGCGTTTTGGATTGGATCGTCCGCGTAGCTGGCGACCCCGGCGCGTATCCTGACATGGCGCTTCGCCGGATTGTCGAAGAAGGCCGCAAGGCAATGTCCGCTTCTCAGTGAACACGAAAGGCCAGGAACATGAACCGCGTGAAGCTGACGACGAAGCGCGCGCTCGCGATGGTCGAGCTACTCGAAAAGATCGATGACGACGCCCGAGAGGCGCGCGAAGCCGTGTATCGCGAGGCCCGCGACTACATCGGGGGTCACGGCAACGAGTCTGTCCTCAAGGACATCCTGAAGGCGCGCGGCAGCGCGCGCGAGGAGCAGTGGAACGCGGACGCCATGCTCAAAAGCTTCGACGTCGAAGACGAGAAGTGACACTCCAAAAAGGGCCACTTCAGTTCTCAGAGCCCGAGTTGATCACGGGTCCGCCGCCCCGGCCGGCGGTTAAATCTGGGATGACACCATGCGGCCTCGAAAACCGCAGGGTGAAAGCCGGGGCAAATTCCCTACTGTTGCCACAAAGACACTTCCCACAGGCCACGAATCACCATAGAGTTAGGCACGCTCGCATCAACGCGAGCAATCCCATCATGATCACACCGAACCTCACCAACGCCATGCGCCTCGCGCTCGGCGTCATCGCCGCTTCCGCCGCTCTCATCGCTGCTGCGAAGGGCCTCAATATCATTCTCCCCATCCGCGCCAGCATCAGTGATCTCGGATGGATCGCCGCCGCTTGCGCTGCAGCGCGCCACACGCTCGGCTGAACACAGATTGCACGTGGAACATAAGTGATGGCAGGCCGCCCAACACTCTACAAGCCAGAGTACTGCGAGAGCGTCGTCGAGTGGGGCAAGCTCGGCAAGTCCCGCACATGGATCGCTAGCGAACTCGACGTGACGAGAGACACTCTCTACGAGTGGGAGAGGACGCACCCGGAATTTTCCGACGCATTGACGCGAGCGAAAATCTTCGAGCAGCGCTGGTGGGAAGATGCCGGGCAGACCGGCATGACATCGGACAAGTTCAACAACGGCGTGTGGGCAAAGTCCGTGAGCTGTCGCTTCCCCGCAGATTGGCGCGACAAGGTCGCTCACGTCGGCGGTGACAAGGACGACAACCCGATCAAGCAAGAGGTAAGCGTCTCAGCGGATGATTTCACCCGCAGAATATCTAGCGCGGCTGCCCGAGCCGCAGCGACGAGCGGAACTAGCGACACTGAGTGACGGCGCCAAAGCTGCGCTGCTTTACTCCTGGAAGTTCTGGGCTCGCCCGAACCAACTCGCCCCGGCTGGGGATTGGCTCACGTGGCTCATCCTCGCCGGACGCGGCTTCGGCAAGACCCGCACCGGCGCCGAGTGGGTCCGGTCAATGGTGACGGGCGACACGCCGCTCGGTAGAGGGAAACACAGTCGCATTGCCCTGGTCGCTGAAACAGCGGCCGACGCCCGTGACGTGATGGTGGAAGGCGAAAGCGGTCTGCTCGGCGTGCACCCGAAAGCCTTCCGCCCGATGTACGAGCCGAGCAAGCGTCGCGTTACCTGGCCGAACGGCGCCGTCGCGACGCTCTACAACGCGACGGAACCTGACCAGCTTCGCGGCCCGCAACACGATCTCGCCTGGTGCGACGAGCTGGCCAAGTGGCGTTATGCTCAAGAGACCTGGGACATGCTTCAATTCGGCTTGCGCCTCGGCGACGATCCGAGACAGGCCATCACGACGACGCCCCGACCGATACCGCTCATCAAGAAGCTGATGGCCGACCCGCGCACCGTCACGACGCGCGGCAGCACGTTCGATAACATCGGAAATCTCGCCTCCTCGTTCGTCACTCAGATCAAGAGCAAGTACGAGGGGACGCGGCTCGGCCGGCAGGAGCTCGAAGCCGAGGTTCTCGACGACGTGCCCGGCGCGCTCTGGACGCGCGAGATGCTCGATAAGACCCGCCGCAAGCGCGGTGACAAGCTCCCCGACATGCAGCGCGTCGTCGTCGCAATCGACCCTGCCGGCAAGAGCCAGGAAACTGCGATGAGCGAGGGGACGGCAGAGACGGGCATCATCGTCGCCGGCCTTGGAGTGGATGGACGCGGATACGTGCTCGACGATCTCTCCTGCTCTCTGTCGCCCAACGGATGGGCGCGCCGCGCGGTCTCAGGCTACGACATGTACGGCGCCGATCGGATCGTGATCGAGACGAACCAAGGCGGCGACATGGTCCGCCAGACGATCGAGTCGGTTCGCCAAGGCATCTCGATCGCAGAGGTTCACGCGTCGCGAGGCAAGGTCACGCGCGCCGAGCCGATCGGCGCTCTCTACGAGCAGGGGCGCGTTTCTCACGTCGGCGCGTTCGCCGAGCTCGAAGACCAGATGGTCCTGTTCACGCCCCTCGGCATCATGGGCGAGACGACCGGCGACAGAACTGACGCGCTCGTGTGGGCAATGACGGAACTCTTCCCGTCGATGATCAACAAGGTGGAAATCAAATTCGATGACGTGGGAACGGGCGGCTCTTGGCTGACGATGTGAAGACCAAGCCCTCTCAGAGGGACAGGGCGGAGATCGTCAAGGAGGTCCGCGAGCGGATACAGGACAGCCACGACCACGATCGCGACAACCGACGCGAGGCGGCGATCGACCTGCAGTTCCTTGCCGGTGATCAGTGGCCCGACGCGGTCCGCAAGCAGCGCGATACGGCCGGCCGGCCGATGCTCACCTTCAACCGGCTCGGTCAGTTCGTGCGCCAGGTCTCAAACGAGATCAGACAGTCTGACCTCTCGATCAAGGTCATTCCCGAGGACGACGAGTCCGACCCGACGCTCGCGAAGATTTACGACGGCATCATTCGCTATATCCAGTATTGCTCGTCTGCGTCGCACATCTTCGCTACGGCCGCCGAGCATCAGACGGGCTGCGGGATCGGATGGTTCCGCATCGAAACCGACTATGCTGACGATTCGGCGTTTGAGCAGGAGATCAAGCTCCGCCCCGTCCGCAACCCGCTCTCCGTCTACGACGACCCGGCAGCGATCGAGATCGACCGCTCGGACGCCATGTGGCGGGCAGTCGTCGAGGTGTGGCCCCGCAAGGCTTTCGAAGCGAAGTGGCCCGGCAAGGCACCGGAGAGCGTCGATCAGCCGTCGAGCATGGTCAACTCCGGGACGTTCTTCTGGTCAACAACCGACACGGTCCGCGTCGCCGAATACTGGCGCAAGGTGCCGTACACGAAGATTCTCGGCCTGACGAAGGCCGGCGAGACGGTCGACGCGACCGGGATCAATCCCGCCATGTACGAGATGGTCGGGATCGTGAGGACGCGGAAGCAGGAGTGTCACCGCGTCGAGCAGTACATCGTAAGCGGGTCCGAGGTGCTCGAAGGGCCGAACGAGTGGCCCGGCAAGCATATCCCGATCGTCCCCGTCGTCGGCGGCGAGACACCGCTTGAGCAGCGAACCTATCGGTATGGCGTGATCCGGCACGCCCGCGACGCTCAGACGATGTACAATTTCATGCGGACAGCCACGGCCGAGGCCATCGCGCTGCAGCCGAAGAACCCATGGCTCGTTACCGGAAACATGATCGCCAAGTGGAAGGCGTTCTGGGACGGCGCGAACAACTCGAACAAGCCCTATCTCCTCTACGAGGCCGATCCCCAGGCGCCGGGTGGCCCGAAGCGCGAGCCCCCGCCGGCCTATCCAGCCGCGCTGGTGCAAGAAGCGCAGTTCGCCGGCGACGACATGAAGGCCACGACGGGCATCTATGATGCTTCGCTCGGTGCCAAGTCGAACGAGACGGCGGGCGTGGCCATCGCACGTCGGCAGATCCAGGGCCAGACGGCGAATTTCCACTTCATCGACAACTTGCAGCGCGCGCTCGAATGTGCCGGTCGCATCCTGATCGACCTCATCCCGAAGATCTACGACAGCGAACGTATCATCCGCATCCTCGGCGAGGACGGAACGCAGCAGAACGTCGCGATCAACCGGGTGGTGATGGGACAGGACGGCATGCCCATCCTGGTCAACGACATCAGCCAAGGGCGGTTTGACGTTCGCGTGACGATCGGCAAGGGCGCGGCGACGAAGCGCATCGAGGCCGCCGAGCATATGCTCGAATTCATGCGCGTTGTGCCCGGCGCCGCTCCGATGATTGCCGACCTGATCGCCAAGAACAGCGACTGGCCCGGCGCGGAAGAGATCGCCAAGCGCCTTCGCGCCATGGTGCCGCCGCAGGCTCTCGCCGATCCGGACGCTCCGCCCCCGCCGCCGCCTCCGCCGGACATCGCCGAGCTGCAGAAGACGCAGCAGACGACGCGGAAGCTGGCCGCCGAGGCGGAGAAGATCGAGCTGGAGAACATGGCGATGTTCGGCGCCCCTCCTTCGATGCAGCCTCCGGAGCAGCCGGGCGAGGCTCCTGAGCCTCCGGGGATGATGGAAGGCATGGAACCGCCCCATCCCGAAGGGCCGATGCCGGAGCAGGCGTTCCCGATGTCCGGCCCGCCGGGCGGTGGCGATATCCCGCCCGGCATGCCGCAAGACCTTCCGCCTGGGCTGCAACAGCCTGGGTGAGTGTAGCCTGAGAGGACCCAATGACCGAGATCGTCCCCACTGCCCCGGCTCCGGCCGAGGCGGCGAAAGTGCCTGCGTTGGAACTGCCGAAGCCCGAGGCTTCTCCCCCGCCCGCCGCTGATCCCGCAAAGGATCAGAAGCAGGCCGAAAGTGACAAGTCGGCGCCGTCCGAGCCGCCCAAACCGGACACCCCTGACGACAAGGCCGCGCGAAAGTCGACGCGTTACGATGAGCTCTACGCGCGGAGCAAGGAAAGCGAGGCGCGGGCAGTCATTGCCGAGCGTCGGGCAGAGCGGATCGAAAAGGAGCTTACCGAGCTCCGGCATCGGTTCGACACCATGCCCGTCGAGCAGCAGGACTTCGCCCGCATGCAAGCGGCGGTCAAGCAAGAGAGCCTGGCCACGCTGAAAGCCGATGCCGAGGACGCCAAGCAGCAGGCCGCGCAGGCCATGGCAGACGCGTTCAAAGCGAAGGTCGACGACCGGATCGACCGGATGCCGGGCTTCTGGGAGAAGTTCAACAACATCCCCCTGTCCGAGCATGCGGCCGAACTCGTCGCGGCAAGTGACCTTGGACCAGAGGTCGGCTACTTCCTCGCGTCAAACCCGGCTCAAGCACAGCGCATCGCCGGTCTTCCTCCTCACCGTCAGGGCGCAGAAATCGCGCGCATCGAGGCCCGGCTCGCGCCGGCCGCTTCCATGCGCAGGGCGTCACAAGCTCCCGCTCCTGTTCCCACGTTGTCGGGCGGCGGCTCTTCTCCTGCCATCAAGTCACCTCAGGAGATGAGCACGGCCGAATTCGTCACGTGGTTCCAGAAGACCGGGGGGAGATAACGAAGGCAAAGGACAATGTCCAACACGACTCTTACCGCATCGGTCGTCGCCAAGACGGCACTGGCGATCCTCGAAAATGAACTCGGCGTGCTCAAAACCCTCTATCGGGCTCACGAGTCCGAGTTCTCCAACAAGGTGAACGGCTACAAGGTCGGCGATACGATTTCGATCCGCCGCCCGGCCGACTTTACCGTCCGCTCCGGCGCGACGCTCTCGACGCAGGACGTCATCGAGGGCAAGACGACGCTGACCATCGACCAGCAGATCGGCGTCGACTTCCAGTTCAACTCGACGGACCTGACGCTGTCGGTCTCCGATATGGCCGAGCGCATCATGAAACCGGCCATGTCGAACATCATCAACTACATGGCGAACGACGTGTTCACCCAGATGTACCGGGGCGCGTATCACTGGGTCGGCACGCCGGGCAATACGATCGACTCGTTCTCCGACTTCGCGAAGGCGCCGGAACGGCTCGATCTTGCGGCTGTGCCGATGGATGGCCGTGCCGCTTCGCTGCACCCGAGTGACCACTGGGGCCTTCTCGGCAGCCAGACGTCTCTCTACATCCAGGACGCGGCGAAGGACGCGTATCGCAACCGCAACCTCGGGTCGATCGGCGGCGTTGATACGTGGATGTCGCAGGTTCTCCCGACCCACACGGTCGGCCCTCTCGGCGGCACGCCTCTCGTCAACGGCGCGTCTCAGAACGTCAGCTACGACACGGCCAAGAATGCCTGGACGCAGTCCCTCATCACCGATGGGTGGACGGCGGCGGCGGCGTCTCGCGTCAAAGCTGGCGACGTGTTCACGCTCTATGCGGCCGGCACGTCGGGCGCGAAGGTGAAGATGGTCAACCCCAAGACCAAGGCGGTCACTGAGGTCGATCAGCAGTTCGTCGTCATCTCGGACGGCTCGTCGGACGGCTCGGGCAACCTCACGCTGACGATCTCGCCGCCGATCATCACCAGCGGCCCGCACCAGACCGTCAACGTGGCCCCGGCCGACAACGCCGGCCTCGTGTTCCTCGGCACGGCCTCGACGGCGTATCGCCAGAACCTCGCCTATCACAAGAATTCGATGGCGCTGGCGATGGTGCCTCTGGAGATGCCGCAGGCTGCCTACAACGGCGCTCGTGAGAGCTACAAGGACATGAGCGTCCGCGTCATCCCGATCTACGACGGGACCAACGACCTCAGCAAGTGGCGCCTCGATCTTCTCTATGGCCGCAAGCTGCTCGATCCGCGCCTCGTCACGCGCCTCTCCGGCACCTGATCCGTGGCGACGATCCTCGACGTCATAACCCGAGCGCTTCGGCGCTCGGGCATTCTCGCCCTCGGGGAGACAGCGAGCGCCGATCAGGCGGCGTCGGCGCTCGACATCCTCAACGAGATGACCGACGCGTGGAAAATCTCCGGCGTCGACATCCTGAAGCAGGGTGCCTATGCGACGACGGACACGTTCCAGTTCTTCGTGCCGCCGGTGGCCCTCGACGGGGCCGTGATCCCGTCTCTCGTCTACCAGTCGACATGGGACGCGTCGGCGAACAGCCCGGCTCTTGCCACGTCGACCGGGACGAAAGGCTACGTCTACCGCGTCGCGACGGCCGGCTCGACGACGCTCGATTCCGTGACGAGCTGGTCAGTCAACGACTATGCCGTGTTCGACGGCAGCGTGTGGTTGAAGTCCAGGCCGAGCGACCAGCACCGGGCAGGCGTGATCGCGATGCTCGCGCTCGCATGCTGCGAAGAGTACGGGGTGCAAATCCAGCCGACTTTGGCACGCGATGCCGCCGCCGGGTGGTCCTCGATCCTCGCGCACTTCGTCGTGCCCTTCGATGCCACGCTCGATAGCGCGCTGATCTACAGGGACGGGGCGAGCGTGTGGCTCTGATCCCCCTCCCCTTCCCGTCCGAGTCCGCCCCCGGCCGCTTCGGTGAGGACGGTGCAACGCGCCTCATCAACGCTGTGGTCGAGAAGACCACGCTCTACGGCAAGCCGATGCTGGTCGCCTACCCTCGGCCCGGCGCGTCGAGCTTCGCCACGCTGACCGGCGCGACGGGAGGTGTGCGCGCGCTTTTCTCGATCGACGACACGCTCTATGCGGTCGCGGGACGTCAGATCTACGCCGTCAACATTTATGGGACGGTGTCGCAGCTCAGCGGCGGCATCAGCGCCGACGGCCCCGTCCGCTTCGCCCGCAACATGGCGTCGATCCCCATGGTGGCGATGGTGGCCGGCGGGTCGCTGACGATCCTGCAGGGCGGCACGCTCACTGAGGTCTCAGACCCCGATCTTCCGCCGCCCCAGGACGTCGCATTCCTCGGCGGGTATCTCGTCTATCCGATCCAGGATGGCCGGTTCTTCTGGTCGGCGATCAATGCCTCTGACGTCGGCGCGCTCGACTTCGCCTCGAACGAGTACAACGCCGACAAGACGCTGCGCTGCCTCGCCCATCGGCTTGAGCTGTGGTTCTTCGGACAGACGACCATCGAAGTGTGGGGGCTGACCGGCAACGTGGACGCGCCATTCCAGCGTGTCGCGGTCCGGGACATCGGCTGCAAAGCCGCCGGCTCCGTCGCCGAGCTCGATCAGTCGCTCATCTGGATCGATCGGTACGGCCGGGTGGTGAGGTCCAGCGGCTACGACGCGGCGCGCATTTCTCATCACGCCGTCGAGCGGGCGATTGCCTCGGTCGATCCGGGCACGATCACGGCGACCACGTTCTCGCAGCAGGGCCACTCCTATTACGTGATGTCATCGGCCGAATGGACGTGGGTCTATGACGTCGGTTACGGCTGGTCCGAGTGGAAGACGACGCAGTTCGACCGCTGGAACATCGCGGCATGCGTCGATTTCAACAACACGGTCGTCGCGGGGTCGAGCGTCGACGGCTCCCTCGTGACGCTCTCTCAGAGCGTGGCGAACGATGACGGCGATGACCTCGTGTGGTCGGTCCGCACGATGACACCGGCCACCTACCCGCGCGGTCTGAAGATGTCGGCCGTCTACGCCAACATGATCGCCGGCCGCGCTCCGGTGACGGGGGCTGACACGGATACCGACCCGGTCGTGATGCTGCGGCTCTCGCGCGACGGCGGGAACACATGGCCGGTGTATCAGGAGCAGAGGCTCGGCCGCATCGGCAACCGGAATGCTCAGGTGATCTTCCGCCGCCTCGGCGCCACCGATCGCATCGGGGCCACGCTTGAATTGAGCATGAGCGCGAACGTGCGAACCGGTCTCGCCGGCATCTACGCCATGGCTGAAGGCACCGCAGCGTGACGACACGCGCGCCGGTCATCCCGCAGGGGCTCAGGATCACCGATCCGAGAACCGGACAGCTCACGCCGGAGTTCCTCGCTTTCCTGAATGACGTGCTTCGCCGCCTCGCCGACTACGAGACGCGGATTGCAGCCTTGGAGACACCCTGATGGACCCGCTTACGATTGCACTGCTCGGCGGATCGGCCCTCTCCGGCCTCGGCGGTCTGTGGGGGTCGTCGAGGGGCCGCAAGGACATGGAGCAGGCGGCAGCGCAGGCGCGCGCCGCCCAGGCTCAGGGCTACGAGCAGGGCCGCAACGCCCTCACCACCGGCCGCGATCAGGCGATGGGGTATTACAACCCCCTGATCCAGTCCGGCGATCAGGCGCGATCGGCCTACGAGGCGTCGATCGGTCTTCGCGGCCAGCCGGCGGAACAGGATTGGATCAACGCCAGCACGCAGGGTCCAGGGTTTCAGGCGGGCCTCGATCGCGGGCGAGGTCAGATCGACGCCAGCGCGGCCAGCCGCGGGATGCTGATGTCGGGCCAGACGCTCAAGGCGTTGCAGGCTCACGGCGTCAACTACATGACCGACTGGCTGAACCAGCGGCGCGCCGCCTACAACCCGCTGATGCAGGCCGGCCAGGGCGCGTCCGACGCGGCGGCCCGCACGCAATACGGCTATGGCGGCGACATGGCCCGGATGTACACCGGCCAGGGCGATCAGGCTGCCGACAGCTACCTCGCACAGGGACAGGCCAGAGCGCAGAGCCGCATGGCTCCGATCAATGCCCTGACCGGGTTCATGAACACCGGAATGCAGGCCTACGGCTACGGCAGAGGCCGCCAGGGTCCGGCTGCGCCTGCCGCCGCGCCGTCGAGCGGCTGGGATACGTGGACCTCCTGGGGCATCTGATCCATGGCCAACTGGAACATTTTGGCTCAGCCTCTCCCCGAGCCGCAGCAGTTCAACCCGTTGGCGGCGATCAACGCCTACCGCCAGGGCGAGCAGGATTACCGCGTCCAGCGCAAGGACAACGCGCTCGTCGCCGCGGGTCAGAAAATGGCCGCGGGCGATACGAAGGGCGCTCAGTCGGAGCTGTACGGTGCAGGCGAGTTCGACAGCGGCTTTAAGATCGGCGAGCACCAGCTCAAGCAGGCCCAGCACGAGATGGAAGTCTGGCAGCGTGTCGGCAAGCTCGCCGAGAACGCCTCGCCGGAGCAGTGGCAGCAGACGCTCCAGATGTACCAGAGGGCGGGCGTCAAGCTCCCGCCTGAATACCTCGACCCGGTGAAGGGGCGGGAGCTCGCGCGCTCCCATGCCTACGACGCGGCAGCTCGGCTGCAGCAGGGCCTCATCCGCGCTCAAACGGAGATGGCGCGGGCGCACGCGGGGCTGTTCTCGGCGCAGACGAAGATTGCCCAGGAGAAGCCGGCCGCTCCGCCGATCAAGCTCGGCCCCGGCGAGACGCTGGTCGACCCGCGCACGTTCACGCCGGTCATGCAGACGCCGGAGAAGGCGCCGCCGGGGTACGAGCCCGACCCGCAGAATCCCGGCCGTCTGCGACCGAAGCCCGGCGGTCCGGCGGATCAGGTGACGGGGGAGCAAGCGGCGCGCGTGGCCCTGCTGTCTCAGGCCAAATCGTTGTTCCCAGAGCTCTCCCGAATCTATCTCGGCGACGAGAAAACAAAGCCCGTCGTGCCCGACCCTCTCGACGTCAAACGCGGCGGGATAGTCTCCGGCTCCGTCCAGCACTATGGCGGGTTCGGTGACGCCGCGCAGGGGTATCGCATCGTAACGACGGGGACGGAGGCGATCCTGCGCGCCCTCACCGGCGCAGCAGCCCCCGAGCCCGAGGTCAAGCGCGTCGCCGAGAAGTACATGCCGCTTCCAGGCGATAACCTGGACACGCGACGGCAGAAGCTGAAGCTCTTCGAGGAGGCCATCGACCTGATGGGCGGGCTGATCGCCAAGGGGGTCAGCTCCTCTGACGTGGCGGAGGCGTTCAAGGCCGGGAACGTTGATGCGCTTCGTGCCCGCGTGACGGGGCAGACGCCGGCCCGCCAGCCTCAGCTTCCCCAGGTGCCCGGCATCAGCGTCGCCACGCCCGCTCCTCCTCCCGGCTTTGAGATCGTGAAATGAGCGATCCAGTTCGCGCCGTCAACCCGACCACGGGCGAGATGATCGAGTTCGACGGCCGCCAGTGGGTCAAGGCCGGCCCGCAGCAGGTTGCGGCCGCCGCGAAGCTCGCCGAGCCGCTGGCACCGGTGGCGGTCGACCCGATGGGGACCCCATCTGAGATGCTGCCGGAGGCCCCGGCCCGGCCCGTCGCACGCAACCCGAAAACCGGCGAGGAGCTGGAATTCGACGGCACGAAGTGGGTGCCGAAGGTTTCAGATGCAGAGGGCGTTGTTCGGTCGATCGGGCAAGGCGTGTCGCTCGGATTCGGAGACGAATACATCGCATCTACTCAGCGCCGGGTTGCAGAAGAGGGCTTGGCAAAGACAGTCGCAACAAGCCTGTTCCCGCCGGTGGCACTCGGCCGCGTGGCCTACGACATGGCGACGCGCCCGGAAGGGTATACGTCACGGCTGAAGCAGAACGAGGACCGCCGCACTGCGTTTTCAGACAGGGCACCTATAGAAGCCGGCGCGCTCGAAATCGCGGGCACTCTGCCGTGGATGTTCACGCCACTCGGCGGCGCGCGCTACGTGGCAGCCGCCAGGACCCCGCTTCAGATGGCGGGCCGCAGCGCCCTTGCCGCCGGTGGGATGTCTGCCGTCCAGGGCTTCGGTGCCGGCGGCGACGCGGAAGGTACAGCCGGCGAGGATCTAGCGTCCCGCGCCGCGTCGGCGGCGACACACGGCATTGCCGGAACTGTTTTCGGCGGCGCGCTCGGCTATGGCGCGGCTCGCGTCGGTCGTGCCCTCGCTCCCGCGCTGCAGGCTACCGACGAGATGGCGACGCCGCGCACAGCGGCCGACAACGTCTTGATGCGCACTCTCGCCCGCGATCGGGTGAGGCCCGGCGATCTCGCAGCCCGCATCCAGGCCGACACTCCGGCGAGCTTCGAAGCGCCGATGACTCTGGTCGATCAGGTGATGCGGTTCTCCGGCAAGCCGGGCGGCGGCGAGTCGACGCTCTGGAAGATGAAGGGCGTCTCGTCCATGCCAGGAGAAGCGCGCTCCATCGTTCAGGAAACACTCGTCCCCCGCCAGATCGAAGCGGCCGACCGTGTCGCGACCGCGATCGAAACCTATGTCGCTCCGGGTCGCGTGAAGGGAAGCATCAGCCCGGCCGGGACGCCGGTCGCAACAAGCGTCGAGGCCCGGCTCGATCAGGTCCGCCAGCTTGAGCGGGCGTACTATTACATCGCCGAGCAAACGGCGAAGCCGGTCAACCTCTCGGCCGAGATCGCGTCCATACGGCAGGCCTCGCAAGGCCGTGCCGGCGACATCGGCAAGGGCATGCAGCGTGTGGCCGATCTCCTCGAGCCCAACGGCCAGCCCATTGCGACGCTCCGTCAATGGCAGGATGCAAAGCTCGAGCTCGACCAACTCATCGAGGCGTCCAAGGGGCTGCGCGGCGCAACGCCCATGACGCGCGAGCTTGAGCAGATCAAGCAAACGCTGATGACTCGCGTCGGGCAGCAGAACCCGGCATGGAAGGAAGCGAATGACCTGTTCGCGGATGGCCGCCTCGTCGAGCGCATGCTCGAAATGGGTCAGGCGGCATCGCTCAAGTTCGGCGGGAAGACGCGGGAAATCCTGTCCGAGTGGCAGAAGCTTTCGAATCCACAGACCATTCGCCAGCTTCGATCCTCGGTGCACATGCCGAAGGACGCGCAGGACGCCGTCCTTGCGCTCCGTCAGGAAATGTTCCGCGAAGGCCTTGCCCGCGGCATGCTCGACCGCGTGATGAACGCGAGGCCTGGTCACGATGTGGCGAGCCAGTTCACGACGCCGGCCGCTCGTCAGATCCTCGAAGTCATCCTCGGGCCGCGGCAGGCTGCCGCGTTCTTCCGAGCAATCGACAAGGAGGTTCAGGCCACACGGACCATGCGCTCGCTCGGCGGGTCTCAGACCGCTGGCCTTCAGGCGGAACAATCCGACCTCGGTCTCCCCGGTCAGGTGGCGACGGCGTGGTCCGTCGGCCTCAACCCAAAGAAGATGATTGAGCTTGCCGCGCAGCGCGTCGGGGCTCGCCTCACCGAAGCGCAGAACGCCGAGATCGCCAACATTCTCGTCACCATGAACCCGCGCGAGCAGGTCGCTTTCCTTCGCCGGCTCGAAGGAACGATGGCTGCCCGCGAGCGTGGGCAGGGGGCAATCGCCAGGAACGTCCCGGCCTTCACCGTTCCGTCAATCAACCCGCTTGCGGCGGATCGCCGTCCCGACAACCCGTTGACGAGGCGCTGAGATGCCAGAACAACCATCAGGTCTTTCTCAAGAGGAATTCTCTGCTCTCCTGGCAGAGGTCGAGCGGACAATCGGCGACTACCGCAAGACCTATCCTCACAAGCCCGCCGAGAACTCGCCGATCGATACGCCCCACGGCTACCGTGATCCTGCCAGTGGAAAGTTTACGGCAGCCCCACAGGAGGTGTCTGGCCCGGCTCCTCAGCCGCCGCAGCGCACGCCGATGCGAGGCCCTGTAAACCCGCTGATGCATGCCGGCGAAGCGCAGCCTCCCCCGCGCAGGCCGATGAACCCTCTCGCGATACCGTAACAGCGTTCCCCCTTCCCTGCTCGTCCGCAACGTCCTCGCCGAGGCGACCCCATGACCTTTGCCTTCCAGAACCTCCCCCGCGACTTCGCGCTCGACGACAACGCCGCGGCCCTGCCGGGGGCGAAGCTGTACGTCTACGACGCGGGCACGCTCACGCCGCGCACGATCTATTCCAACGCGGCCGGATCGGCGACGCACACAAACCCTCTCGTCGCCGACGGCGCTGGTCGTTTCCCGGCCTGGTTCCTCGACCCGGACGGCGGCGATTACAAAATAATCATGAAGACGTCGGCGGACGTCACCGTTATCCCGGCCGTCGACAACTTGCCCGTGACGCCGATCACTGCGACGTCAGAAAGCACGCCGTCGGCGCCGTCGACCCCCGTCAACGTCAAGACGTCGAGTTTTACACTCTCGATCGGCGAGATCGGCGAGGTGCAGAACATCGACCCGACCTCGGGCGATGTGACCGTGACGCTGCTTGCGGCGACGAGCGTCACCGACGGCTATTGGACCATCCTTCGCCACAAGGGTACGGCCGGAGCCGTCATCATCACCGACGGCGGGTCTTACCGACGCATTCTGCGGACGCCTGGAGAGTCGGTCACGCTCGTTTCCGACGCGGTGCACTGGTACATGATCGCCGAGGGCGGCGAGCTCGCCATCGCCTCGCAGGGTGACATCATCGTCGCCGACCGTCTCGCCACGCCGCCGACGGGGCAGAGCCCAGGCACGCGCTACCTCGCGGCGTCGGACGCCGTGTCGCCGTGGACGGCGGGACGTATCTACGAGGCCAACGGATCGGGCGGGTGGATCGAGTACGTCCCGGCGGACGGGTGGGCGTGCTGGGTCTCCGACGAGGATCTTCGCACCGTCTACAACGGGAGCGCCTGGACCGACTGGTCCAACGTCACGGCTCCGACGTCGAGCACGCTCGGCCTTGCCGTGTTCACCGACGAGAAGTCGCAGAACACGAGCGGCGGCACGCCGACCGCCAACGCCTGGACCAAGGCCGACATCAACACGACCAAGGAGAACAACATCACCGGCGCGAGCATCGCGTCGAGCGTGATCACTCTGTCGCGTGCGGCCGATGGGACGGCCAAGAAATATCTGATCATCGCCAACAAGAGCTTTTATGCGACCGCAGAGTCGCAGATCCGCCTTCGCAACACGACGACGTCAACGACCCTGTCACCCAGCCCCCAGAACTACGGCGCGAACTTCACGTCTGGCGGCGCTTCAATTCTCGCGTCGACCACACTAACCGTGTGCGCCATCGCGACCATCACGGCCGCGACGGAGACCATCGAGCTTCAATACTACGTCACGAACGGGCCGGCTTCAGGCCTCGGCCGCGTCCGCAACGTCTCCGGCGAGAACGAGGTCTACGCGACCGTCACCATTCTCGACCTGACGTCGCTTCAGGGGCCGCAGGGCATCCAGGGCGCCACAGGCTCCGGCTACGGCGGCACGTCGACCTCGTCGGTCGCGATCGGATCGAGCGGCACGAAGACGTGGACGACGCAGGCCGGATACGCCTACGTCACAGGCCAGCGCGTGCGGGTCTCCTACGACGCCTCGAACTACATCGAGGGGACGATCTCCAGCTACAGCGGATCGACGCTCTCGATCACTGCTGACAAGTCTTTAGGCTCCGGCACCTACACGTCGTGGACGATCGGTATCGCGGGGCAGCCGGGCGCGGCCGGCGCAACCGGAGCCACGGGCGCCGCGGGTGCGACTGGCGCAACCGGCGCCGCGGGCGCAACAGGCGCGACCGGCCCGAACACCGGTCTTGACTACGCGTTCAATACGGCGACCAGCGGCGACCCCGGCAGCGGCAAGCTGTTGTTCGACAACGCCACGCCGGCCAGCGTCACGTCGATCAACATCAGCAAGACCGGTCGCAACGCGGAATCCCTTGGCACGCTGATCGGCGCGCAGGACGATTCGACGAACACCGCGCATCGCGGCCACCTCCGCGTGTTCACGGTCTCGGACCGCACGAAGTTCATCGAGGTCGAGTACACGAGCACATTCACGGACAACTCGACCTATTGGACGATCCCTGTCTCGTCGGTGTCGGCTTCCGGGTCGCTTCCGGCGAACAACGACGTTCTCGCCGTCATGTTCGAGCGCACCGGGAACAACGGCACCGGCGACATGAACAAGGCGACCTACGACCCGGCGAATATCGCCGAGCAGGTCGTCGGGACGACGGCGACGCAAACGCTGACGGGCAAGACGCTGACGGCGCAGGACATCACCGTCGCAGCGACGCCGTCTGCGCCAGGGTCGAGCAAGTTGCGGCTGTACGGTGTCGCCGCGCCGGGATCGGCCGACACGCTCGCCTATAAGAATTCGTCCGGCCTCGTTCGCTATTTTCAGACCCTCGGAGCTGAGGTTCTGGTGCCGGAGAATTACGGAGCCGTCGGTGATTTCAACCCGTCCACGGGACTCGGCACCAACGACTACACCGCCCTGCAGGCGATGTTCGACAGCGTAGCGACGATTTCGACGACGCAGAAGCACCGGCCGACCGTCGTGCTGCTGACTCCTGGAAAGATCTACGCGACCAACACCACGCTCAAGATTCAGCAATACAACGTCCATGTTATCGGAAATCACTCGGGCATCCGCATGACCGGGACGGGTCCGGCGCTGATGGTCGATTACGACAACAACGTCAACTACGTGTCCGGCTGCAGCATCACCGGCGTGCATTTCCAGGCGAACTCCGGAGCCGGGGACCATTGCATCCACGCGCGGACAGCGCCTTTGCTGCTGATCGAGGACTGCTACTTCAAGGATTTCGCGACCTCGGGCGCGAGCACCGTCTGTTGCGGGGGGCACGCGATCCTTCTTGATGGCTGCTCTTCGGCCACCGTCATCGGCAACGAGATCGACAAACCGGGGAGCAGCGGGATCTACGTCAAGGCGTTCCGGAAGAACTACTCCGGGCAACCTACCCCGACGTGCAACACGACGAACGGGAGCACCACCGTCGCCGTTTCGAGCAAATCCGGTATCTCTGTCGGCATGGGTGTTTCAGGATCAGGAATCCCAGCCCTCACGGTCGTCTCGGCTATCGATCCATCTCTCAACCAGATCACCATCTCCCTGGCCGCCACGGCGACCGCGACAGGCGTTACCCTGACATTCTCCGTGCTCGCCGAGAGCCAGGGCGTTACCATCGAGCGGAACCGGGTCTTCTTCTCAGGGTCGATCGGCGTCCTCGTATCCGAGGGCGGTGGAATGAAGATTCTCAACAACAACATCGAGGGGTGCGCAGGCGGGCTCGAGGTCAGATCGTGCTATAATTTCGAGATCCGCTCGAACTACTTCGAGGGCAATTCGACCGATATCGCGGTCCGCAACACTGCCGATCTGATCGCAGCGCGCGAGGTCTTCGGAGGCCTGATCGTCGGGAACACCTGCGAATCTACGCCGGTCGGAATCAGCCTCGTCGACGGCGACGATATCCACGTGTTCCACAACCGGATCAGCTATGCCGCCGTGATCGCGTCCGCATGCCTTCGCCCGCTGTGGGGTCCTCAGGCGGATATGTCTGGGTCTTTCACGGATAGCTGCTCGACCACGCGGTATCTGCCGACGATGCCGATCGACCCCGGCGCTGACCGCATCCTCTTCTGGGACGACAGCGCCGGCACCTACGAGTACCTGACGGCGGGAAGCGGTCTCAGCATCTCGGGAACGACGATCACGGCAACCGGGTCGATGGGCGGCACGACAGGCGCGACCGACAACAGAGTGTTGCGCGCGGACGGCACAGGCGGTGCAACGATCCAGTCGTCTCCCGTCACGATCGACGACAGCGGGAACGTATCCGGAGTGGTGAACCTCACGGTCGGCGGCGCCATCACGCTCGGCACCGGCGGCTCCGCCGCATCGGCGGGTGACTTCTACTGGGACGCCGGCACTGGTGGCTCCGGCGGGTTTCACTTCCGAGCCGGGTACGCGGAAAAACTGCTGGTCGACGCCAATGGCGCCAGCGTCACCGCAGACCGCGGGCTCCTCTTTACGAACCAGACCAGCGGCTCCGGGTCATCGACCGGGACGCTGACCAACGCGCCGGCCGCCGGAAACCCCTCACACTGGCTGAAAATCAAAATCGGAGGTTCTAACTATGTCATTCCGGCGTGGGCGGGTTGATCATGCATAGGATCGCTCGGGTTGAGGACGGCTCAGTGGTTGAGACCCGCGATATGGGTCTCGACTCGCTCCCTGATCACATGCGTGACGGCTGGCGAGCCATCTCCGGCAGCCCTCCGAACTACGACCGGAACACGCACTCGTGCGCTGGTCCGGAGTACAAATTACAGGGCGGTCAGGTCGTCGCTGTCTGGGTCGTCACGCCGCGCAGCCCCGACGAAATCAGGGCGACCGCTATCGCCGATGTCGACCAGTTCTTCATGGTATCTTGGTCGACGTTTTTTCTTGGGAACCCGGCCAGGACCCAAGAGCGCGAGATCATGGCCGAGATCGCGATCCGCTGCTCTTCCCCGGACCCTGCCGTCGCGTCGGCCAACCGCGCGATCATGGAGGCGGAAGGTGCGATCCACGGCCAGACGGCAGATCAGAGGATCGCGGCCCGCATCTCAGCGCGCGCTACGGCTCACATCGCCGGCTCGAAGCTATCGCTTCTCCGTCAGGCGGCGGAGCAGTCGATCGCCGCTGCATCCATCGATGCGATCCCCGGCATCGTCGCGAGGGCCAAGACCGAGATGGACGCGGTCGCTTGAGCGACGAGCTTCCCCGCATCTTCGCGGCTCGCGTGATCTCTCCCGACGACGGCATCACGATCCGCCGGGCGACGCGGTCGGGGTTCATGGTCGATGTCGTCGAGGGCGGGCAGCGGGAGACGGTGGCGTGTTCCAACCTCGCCGATCTGTTGGAGTGGATCAGGGGTGAGCTGGCGGACCAGTCGCAGCCGCAACGGGGCGGATTCTTCAGGAGGGGGCAGTGATTCCAGCATCGATCCGCACCAACAATCCGGGGGCCATGTACCCCGGACCAAGCGCGAGGAAGTTCGGCAGCACCGGAACCGAGATCATCGGCGGCGGGCACCTGATCGCGGTGTTCCCGGACAAGGTGTCCGGCGCGGCGGCGCAGTTCGATCTGCTCCGCCGCTCCTACACCGGCAAGACGCTGCGGGACGCCATCACGACGTGGTCCGGCGGCAACGACGTCGAGACCTATCTCAACGTGATCGCTAGAGACACCGGTCTCGCGGCTGACGCTCTGCTGACGACGGCCATGCTGGCGGATCCGGCGAAGGCCATCCCGATCGCCAAGGCGATGGCTCTTCAAGAGGCGGGGACGCATTACCCCATGACCGACGCCGAATGGTCGGCGGCGTTCAAGCTGTCGCTCGGCCCGGCTTCCGTCTCCCCCGTCAAGAAGGAGGTCGCGGCGACCTCGAGGAAGTGGTCGCTCCTGCAGTGGATTCAGGCGACGCTTGGTCTCGGTGGCGCCGGCACGGCCATCCCGCTCGTCTCGCCCGATCTCGGCCAGTCCGTCGGCATGGTGAAGACGCTCGCCGACGTCATCAAGGCCAACGGCATCTATGCACTCGGCGGGGCGATTATCGTCCTCATGATCCTGATCGAGGTCATCAAGCATCTGACCGTCCAGGACGCGGCCGAAGGCCGCTACACGCCGAGCGGATCGAAGGAGACCACCCCATGATGTTCGCGGTGCTCAAGTTCTGGACCGTCTTCAAGATTTCCCGGCCCCTGCAGATCGCGGCCGGCGTTCTCGCGTCCCTGTTGGCGTTCAAGACGTGGATGGTCGTCCACGATGCCAAGGTCCGTAAGGACGTCGTCGTCAAGATCGAGAGGAAGACCGATGAAGCCGTCAAGAAAGCTGTTTCCGCTCAGCGCCGCGCTGATCAGCCTGGCTCTTCTGAGCGGCTGCGCAAGCGATACTGTCCCGACTGTTAGTGTCGGGAAGCTCTGCCCCGCCTGGCCGCAAATCGACGTCTCGAAGTCGGACAAGCTGACCGAAGGCACGGCGGCGAAGATCGAGAAGAGCAACATCGGCCGCGAGGAGCTCGGCTGCAAGTACGAGCCCCCGGTGAAAACCAAGCCAGCCCCCAAGGTGAGCTGAGATGCCGGATGGAACAACCGCGAAGCTCGTGGCAATCGCCTCAGCATTGGCCGCCGCCGAGCCATTCCATCGAGGTGGAAAACCGCCTCGTGAGAAGCGAGATCAAGCTCGAGGACCACGAGGGGAGGCTCGACCGCCATTCCTCCCGCCTGACGTGGCACGAGCGGGCGCTTCAGGCGCTCGCCCTGGTGCTGTGGGTGGTGGTCCAGGGGTCCGCCCAAGGCAAGGTGCCAGATCTCGCCGAGCTGCTTCTCAGTCTCATCAGGGGAGCGAAATGACGTGGCGGGCGATCGCGTTCCTGTTCATCGCCGGGGCGCTCGCGATCGCGGCGCATCTCGGCTGGCAGATCGTCATGCGGTGGTGATGAGAGGATCGGCCCTTCGTTGTCGCGGTGCTTCTACTGAGAAGCGGGCGTCGGAGACTTGCTGCATTCCGCAAGAACGTCGGCAAGTTCGTCCTCGTCGTCCGGCACATCCCACCACTCGCCATCAGTTCCGATCGGATGCCTCATGCGCACGCCACCAGCGTTGCAAAAGTCAGGTTTTACGCGGTGCTCTAGCTGGAACAGGTCGTAGGCAGCGAGCACATCGCAGAGCTTCCGCCCCTCGTCGATCGACGCTACAGATACCGTGAACGACTTCATTGGAACCTGCGGCACCCACCACACTTAGTATTCGATTTCCATGTCTCTTTGTCCTCTGATCCGCAGAGATGGTTTGGTCTAGTTGGCCAATGACCGATGTCAACACGCTTCGTGCCGTCGCCAAGCTCTGTGAGCAACAGGACGCGGCTACCGTCTTTCGGCGCGGTATCGATTGGCTGCCAGTTCATATACGCCTTGTCCTCTTCTCACCGCTCATTTGCGGTCGCGGTGCTTCTACTGAGACGCAGACGTGCTGCGAACCGTCTTGTGGTCCGCTACCCCGCTGTCCCATTTCCTCAGTGCATCCGCCTTTGTGTCTCCGTTCACGCCGATGAAGTGCCCTCGAATACCGCCCTGATAACAACCGACATACCAGGGCTGAGGACCATCAGACTTCGACCATGGCTCACATGGTGTGACGATTGGCTCGCGTTTGCAGTATGGGCAGGGCGTAATGCTTTCGGCCATGTCAGATGTGTCCTCTTCTCACCACCCGATCTTGCCCCGGTCGATGTCGGCTCGCATCCGGCGCCACGCTCGACGGACCCACATGACGACCGTCAGCGCTGTCCAGAGCAGGAGAAAAATAATCACCGCTTCTTCGATCATCGCCCGGCCCTCCCGCATGTGCGAAGAAGAGGGGTTTCATTGGCGCAATCGTTGGCGGTAGCATCAAGCTCAACCGAGCCACAACCACTAAGCCATTGAGTCAATTGGTCGGGGCAACAGGATTCGAACCTGCGACCCCCTGCTCCCAAAGAGAGGGAGCGGCCATCCATACCCCATCGCGTCGCGCTCTTCCAGGTCATTCCTGCTCACTCCGTTGCAGAGTCGTTCACGGGTTCCGTTGGAGTTTCGTTGGCGGATCAGTACTTCTCCCCTGTGCGTCCGCAGCTCGGGCACCGCACGATCTCAGACGGCGGGAACGAGAGGTTGATCTGACCTGGATGGGCAAGAACCATCTCCATCCCGCACTTCGGGCACGCGACGCCAGCCCCGTTTACCTGAAGCGCTTTCCTCTCCATAATCTTCTGGCGGTTGTGCTCGTCGAGCGTCGGTAGTCGCCCCTGCAGTGATTCCGGCATGTCTTAGACCTCCTCAGTTTGCCCGCGGTGCGTTCTCAAAGGTCGCACAGTGCCAGGCTTCCGCCTGCGTGGCGCGAGCGGACTCGTCGATCTTTTCTAAGAGCTCTTTCAATACGAGGCGATAGGTCGCCTCGCCCTTCGTCTCAAGCACGGTTGCGAGGACCGCGCCCATGACAATGGCGAGTGATGCCGCCGCTCTTCCGGTCGCGCCAGGCTCACAGACGAGCAGACCAGGTTCCGACTCAAACAGCATCCTTGTTATCTTCAATCCGTATCCTGATGGCTCGGCCATTCTGGTGGTCTCCTCCCGTCCGCCATTTCCTTGACACTTGGAACACTCGTGCCGGACGGGACAAAGCCTGTTCCGTTGCATCTGGCGCATGGGCGGCGCCACCAATCTGACATCGGGCTTTCACGCCACCACCCAGCTACGTTGGCCGCAGGGTGGGTGATCTTCCGCCGCTCCTGCCCCATCCCGTCGCAAGACGTGCAAATCAGCTCAATATCTTCAGTGATCATGGCCTCTGCATCCTCCCGTCCGCCTCTTCATTCGGGACAATGAATGAAGGGTATGGGTACTGTGTCCCTTTCGAAGACGGAAAACATGCCATGATGCCTGTAATGAAACGCGCTCTTGGTCCATGGTAGTCAGATTCCGCTACAACACGAAATCCAAGATTATTAAGCTCGTTAATATAAGCAGCATTCCAATCTTCGCTTTCTGCCGCTGCCTCCATTGCCTTCTTATTGGCAATGAGAGACAGTTCATCCACCGGGATGTCCGGCAATAGCTGCCATCCGGTCGGGAGATCGTTACCCATGCAGGTGACGTGCACGTACGT
>WBZS01000541.1_pt1 | contig 39362 bp, 31 predicted proteins | sample 5204201 | NCBI WGS metagenome assembly WBZS01 (sample SAMN12344357, study PRJNA552823) | activated sludge metagenome | biome: Activated sludge suspended growth; feature: Nitrification reactor; material: Wastewater; isolation source: activated sludge from nitrification reactor of wastewater...
TGACCCCGCTCGACCTCTCCCTGTTCGGCACCGACCCGTGGTGGCTGGTGCTGATCAAGGTGGTGGTGCTGTTCGTGGTGCTGCTGGTCTGGACGATCTTCAACGTCTGGTACGAGCGCCGGCTGGTGGGCAAGATGCAGCACCGACTCGGCCCGATCATGAACGGCCCGTTCGGCCTGTTGCAGGCGGTCGCCGACGGCAGCAAGCTGCTGCTGAAAGAGGACTTCCGGCCCAAATCGGCCGACCGGGTGCTGTTCACCCTGGCGCCGCTGATCGCAGGTACGGCCGCGTTCACCGCCTGGTCGGTGATCCCGTTCGGCGGCGAGGTGGAGATCTTCGGCGTCCGGACCCGGCTGCAGCTGACCGACCTGCCGATCTCGGTGCTGGTCATCCTGGCCGTCGCCTCGGTCGGCATCTACGGGTTCGTGCTGGCCGGATGGTCGTCCAATTCGCCCTATTCGCTGCTCGGCGCGCTGCGCTCGTCGGCCCAGATGATCTCCTACGAGCTCAGCATGGGCCTCGCCCTGGTGGCGGTGTTCCTGCACGCCAGCTCGATGTCGACGGCGCAGATCGTCGACGTCCAGGGCCAGTCGTTCACCTTCTTCGGCCAGGACTGGGGCCTGCAGAACTGGTTCTTCCTGCAGCTCTTCCCGTCGTTCGCGATCTATGTCATCTCGATGGTGGGCGAGACCAACCGGGCGCCGTTCGACCTGCCCGAGTGCGAGTCCGAGCTGGTCTCGGGCTACCTCACCGAGTACTCCGGCTTCCGCTACGCCACCTACTTCCTGGCCGAGTACATCAACATGGCCACGGTCTCCGCCGTCGCCACCACGCTGTTCCTCGGCGGGTTCCACGCCCCCTGGCCGATCAACGCGCTGATCCCGGCCATGGACGCCGGCTGGTGGGGTCCGCTGTGGTTCATGTTGAAGGTGCAGCTGCTGATCTCGGTCTTCGTCTGGCTGCGCGGCACCCTGCCGCGGTTCCGCTACGACCAGTTCATGACCCTGGGCTGGAAGTGGCTGATTCCGATCTCGCTGGTCTGGGTGATGCTGATCGCCACCGTCCGGATCGGCCGGGCCCAGAACTGGCTGGCCAACCCGTGGGTGATCGGCGCCGCGGTGCTGGTGCTGGTTGCGCTGTTCGCCCTGTGGTGGTGGCTCGATCGGGAACCCGAACCGGAAGTGGTCGACGTCGGCCCGTTCGACCCGTTCGCCGGCGGCTACCCGGTGCCACCGATGCCCGGCCAGCGGCTGCCCGAACAGGCCGATGTGGTGCCTGCCGAAGCGGAAAGGATGGACGCCTGATGGCGACCTTCGCAGAACAGTGGGCCGGGTTCGGCGTCACCTTTCGGACGATGTTCCGCAAGACCTTCACCCAGGGCTACCCCGAGAAGGGCAAAGTCAAGGTCACCGCGCCCCGCTTCCACGGCAGGCACCAGCTGAACCGCTGGCCCGACGGCCTGGAGAAGTGCGTCGGCTGTGAGCTGTGCGCTTGGGCCTGCCCGGCGGACGCCATCTACGTCGAGGGCGCCGACAACACCGAGGACGCCCGCTTCTCGCCCGGCGAGCGGTACGGCTCGGTGTACCAGATCAACTACCTGCGCTGCATCCTGTGCGGGTTGTGCATCGAGGCCTGCCCGACCCGGGCGCTGACCATGACCAACGAGTTCAAGCTCGGCGACACCACCCGCGAGAAGATGATCTACACCAAGGAGCGGCTGCTCGCGCCGCTGCTGCCTGGCATGGAGGCGCCTCCGCATCCGCGCCGACTGGGCCCCGACGAGAAGGCCTACTTCCTGGGCCTGCCGAAGACCGGCACCCCCGACACCCGGACGCCCTCGGCGCAGGAGGCCCGATGAACGTCGTCTTCTGGATCTGCGCGCCGCTGATGGTGCTCGGCGGACTGGGCCTGATCCTGTTCCGCAAGGCCGTCCATTCGGCGCTGTCGATGGCGCTCACCATGGTCTGCCTGGCGGTGCTCTACGCGTCGCTGTCGGCGCCCTTCCTGTTCGCCGTCCAGATCATCGTGTACACCGGCGCGGTGCTGATGATGTTCCTGTTCGTGCTGATGCTGGTCGGCGTCGACACCCCCGATTCGATCGTCGAGACGATCAAGGGCCAGCGGGTGCTGTCCGCGCTCGGCGCGCTCGGCCTGCTGGGACTGATGATCTTCTCCATCGGCGGCGCGGTGACCGCCCCGCCCACCACCATGGCCAACGCCGAGGCGGCCGCCGGCGGCAACGTCGAAGGCGTCGCGCAACTGCTCTTCGGCCGCTACGTGTGGGTCTTCGAACTCACCTCCGCGCTGCTGATCACCGCCGCGGTGGGTGCGATGATCTTCGCCCACGCCCAGCGCACCAAGCCCAAGCTCGGCCAGAAGGAGCAGGCACAGGCCCGGATGAAGGCCTACGCGGCCAGCGGTGCGCACCCCGGCTCGCTGCCCAACTCGGGTGTCTTCGCCACCAGCAACTCGATCGCCACCCCGGCCCTGCTGCCCGACGGCAGCATCGCCGAGGAGTCGGTCAGCCGGACGCTGACCGAGCGCGGCGCCCAGCTGGACAGCGCCCAGTTCAAGCAACTCACCGCGGACGCCTTCGCGGCGGCTGAACGCGTCCGTGACGAGGAGGACGAGGAACTGTGATCGAGCAATACCTCTACCTGTCGGTGATCCTGTTCGTCATCGGCGCCATCGGCGTGATGATCCGGCGCAACGCGCTGGTGGCGTTCATGTCGGTGGAGCTGATGCTGAACGCCGCGAACCTGGCCCTGGTGGCGTTCGCCTTCCAGCACGGCAGCCTGGACGGGCAGGTGGCCAGCTTCTTCGTGATGGTCGTCGCGGCCGCCGAGGTGGTCGTCGGCCTGGGCATCATCGTCAGCATCTACAAGACCCGCCGTTCGACCTCGGTCGACAACGCCAACCTGCTGAACCAGTGAGGGACCGCATGCTCTGCAGATCGATCGAGGCTCGGGCCCGTTGGTCGAGCCTGTCGAAACCGCTTGCCGGAGAGGTCTCGACAAGCTCGACCAGCGAGGATCAGCGTGTCCCGGGCGACCCGCTCGGCGCGGTAGTGAGGGGGAGAGGCGCATGACCGGAATGGAGATCGTCGACCCGGTCGCCGCCACCGGCCTGTTCGGCTACGCCTGGCTGATGATCGCGCTGCCGGCGCTGGGCGCCCTGCTGCTGCTGGCCTTCGGCCGCTGGGTCGGCAAGGCCGGCCCGTACCTGGCCGTGGCCCTGATCGCGGGCTCGTTCGCGGTAGCCGTGGCGCTGTTTCTGCAGCAGCTCGGCGCCCCGGCCGACCAGCGGGCGGTGTCGGTGCCGCTGTACACCTGGTTCAGCACCGGCTCGTGGCAGGTGAACGTCGGGCTGCTGGTCGACCAGTTGTCGATCCTGTTCGCCCTGCTGATCACCGGCGTGGGCGGCCTGATCCACGTCTACTCGCTCGGCTACATGGCGCACGACGAGCGGAAACGCCGCTTCTTCGGCTACCTCAACCTGTTCGTCGCCGCGATGCTCACCCTGGTGCTCGCCGACAACTACCTGGTGCTGTTCGTCGGCTGGGAGGGCGTCGGCCTGGCGTCCTACCTGCTGATCGGGTTCTGGCAGCACAAGCCGTCCGCCGCGGCCGCCGCCAAGAAGGCGTTCGTGATGAACCGGGTCGGCGACTTCGGCATGATCCTGGCGATCTCGACGATGCTGGCGATGTTCGGTTCGTCCGCGTTCAGCGACGTCAACCACGGAGCCGCCCACCTGGAGAGCCCGTGGGCCACCGTGATCGGGCTGCTGCTGCTGCTCGGCGCCTGCGGCAAGTCGGCCCAGGTGCCGCTGCAGGCCTGGCTGCTGGACGCCATGGAGGGCCCCACCCCGGTGTCGGCCCTGATCCACGCCGCGACCATGGTCACCGCCGGCGTCTACCTGGTGGTCCGCAGCCACGCCATCTTCGACCTCAGCCCGGACGCCCAGGCGGCCGTGGTGATCGTCGGCACGGTGACGCTGCTGGCCGGAGCCTGGATCGGCACCTCCAAGGACGACATCAAGAAGGTGCTGGCCGGCTCGACGATGAGCCAGATCGGCTACATGATGCTGGCCGCCGGCATCGGCCCGGCCGGCTACGCGTTCGCGATCTTCCACCTGCTCACCCACGGCGCGTTCAAGGCGAACATGTTCCTCGGAGCGGGCTCGGTGATGCACGGCATGAACGACGACGTCGACATGCGGCACTACGGCGCCCTGGCCAAGTACCTGCCGGTCACCTTCTGGACGTTCGGCATGGGCTACCTGGCGATCATCGGCTTCCCGCTGACCGCCGGCTACTTCTCCAAGGACCACATCATCGAGGCCGCGTTCGGGCGCAGCCCGCTGGTCGGCACGCTCGCCCTGCTGGGCGCCGGCGTGACCGCGTTCTACATGACCCGGTTGATGCTGATGACCTTCGGCGGCCGCAAGCGCTGGCTGGACGGCGTCCACCCGCACGAGTCGCCGGCGGTGATGACCGTCCCGCTGATCGTGCTGGGCGCGCTCAGCATCGTGGCCGGTGCCGCGATGAACTGGTGGATCCAGGACTGGCTCGAACCCGCGACCGGGGCGCACCCGCACGAGGTGTCGCTGCTGCCGACCGCGGTCGGCTGGGCCACCATGGTCGTGGTCGCCGCCGGCGTGGTGGTGGCCTGGCTGGTCTTCGGCCGCAAGCCGATCCCGACGGTCGCCCCGGACGGCAACCCGATCACCGTGGCCGGCCGCAACGACCTGTTCGGCGATGCGCTCAACGACACCCTGGTGGTGCAGCCGGTGATGGGCCTGTCCCGGGCCGTCGTCGCCACCGACGCCAAGGGCATCGACGGTTTCGTCCACCTGATCAGCACCGGCATCGGCGGGTTCAGCGTGGGCGGGCGCAAGGTGCAGAACGGCTATGTCCGCAGCTATGCGCTGACCATGGTGCTGGGCGTCCTGGCGGTCGGCGTCGTGTTGATCCTCGGCCTGGCGGGCTGAGGGAGGAGCTGAGATGAGTCTGCTTACCCTGCTGGGCGGGATCCCGCTGCTCGGCGCCCTGGTGCTCGCGCTGCCGGTGCGCGGCGCCGCCCGCGTGATCGGCCTCGGCTTCTCGCTGGCGACCCTGGTGGTCTCCGTGATGGTGACCGTGCAGTTCCTGGACGGTGCCGACCTGAGCGTGCAGCAGCCCTGGATCGCCGCCTTCGGCGCCTCCTGGGCGCTCGGCCTGGACGGCATGGGCCTGGCCATGGTGCTGATGACCGCGATCCTCACCCCGCTGGTGCTGATCGCCGAATGGAACGTGGTCGGCCACGGCCGCTGGAACGCGCAGGGCTACGCCGCCATGGTGCTGGCGCTGCAGGGCACCGCGCTGTTCACCTTCCTCGCCGACGACGTGCTGCTGTTCTACGTGTTCTTCGAGGCCACGCTGATTCCGATGTACTTCCTGATCGGCGGTTTCGGCGGCGACCACCGCCGGGCGGCGGCGCTGAAGTTCCTGATGTTCAACCTGGTCGGCGGCTTCATCCTGCTGGCCGCGGTGATCGGGCTGTTCGCGACGTCCGCCTCGCTGGGCGGGACGCCGAGCTACCTGCTCGCCGACCTGGCCGGGCTGCCGATCCCGGTCGACACCGGCCGGCTGCTGATGGTGGGCTTCCTGATCGCCTTCGTGATCAAGGCGCCGATGGTGCCGGTGCACACCTGGCTGCCGTTCGCCGCCGAGCAGGCCACGCCCGGGTCGTCCACGCTGATGGTCGGCATCCTGGACAAGATCGGCACCTTCGCCATGATCAAGTTCTGCATCGGGATCTTTCCCGAGGCCAGCGCCTGGATCGCCCCGGTGATGATCGCCCTGTCGCTGATCTCGATCATCTACGGCGCGGCCGCGGCGATCGCCAGCAGGAACCTGCTGCGGCTGGTGTCGTACACGTCGGTCAGCCACTTCGGCTTCATGGTGCTGGGCATCTACGTGTTCACCACCCAGTCGATCAACGGTTCGGTCTTCTTCATGGTCAACCACGGCTTCTCGACGGCGGCCCTGTTCCTGACCGTCGGCTACCTGATCAAGCGGCGCGGCTCGGCCGAGGTCTCCGCGTTCGGCGGCGTCGAGAAGGTCGCCCCGGTGCTGGCGGGTGCGTTCCTGCTGGCCGCCCTGTCGGCGCTCTCGCTGCCCGGCATGTCGACCTTCGTCAGCGAGTTCCTGGTGATCGCCGGCACCTGGTCGCGGACGCCGTGGGTCGCGGCGATCGCCGCCACCGGCATCATCCTGGCGGCCACCTACGCGCTGCTGATGTACCAGCGGACGATGACCGGCCCGGTCACCGAGGCCACCGCGAAGCACTTCACCAACAAGGATCTGTCCGGCAGCGAGCGCAGTGTGCTGGTTCCGATCGTGGCGATCATCCTGATCTTCGGCGTCCTACCCGGCCCGATCGTCAGCCTGGTCGAACCGACGGCGAAGGCCGCGATGAGCCGCATGCAGCTGACCGATCCGGTCGCCCCCGCGAAGGGAGAGAAGTGATGACCGCCGTCATCGAATGGCGCGCGCTCGCACCGGTGCTGCTGGTGCTGGTCGCCGCGATCCTCGGCATCCTGATCGAGGCGGTCGCGCCGCGCGCGCACCGGTTCTTCGCCCAGGTGTTCCTGACCGTGGCCAGCATCGTCGTCGCCGCCGCCTTCCTGGTGGCCAACTGGCGCGCCGGTGTCGGCGGCCCGCTGGTGATGGGGTCGATGATGCTGGACGGCCCCACCTACTTCATGTGGGGGGCGCTGCTGGTCCTGGGCCTGGCCGCGATCCTGGTCTTCGCGGAGCGCCAGCTGAACGGCGGCGTGAGCGCGTTCGCGGCGTCCGTGGCGACCGTGCCGGGCAGCCGTGCCGAGGCCGAGGCGTCCGCGGCCCGGCTCGAACACACCGAGGTCTTCCCGCTGGCCCTGTTCGCGCTCGGCGGCATGATGGTGTTCCCGGCGGCCTCCGACCTGATCACCATGTTCGTGGCGCTCGAGGTGCTGTCGCTGCCGCTCTACCTGATGTGCGGCATGGCACGGCGCCGCCGGCTGCTGTCCCAGGAGGCGGCGCTGAAGTACTTCCTGCTCGGCGCCTTCAGCTCGGCCTTCTTCCTGTTCGGCGTGGCGTTGCTGTACGGCTACGCCGGCTCGTTCGACCTGAAGACCATCGCGGACGCCGTCCAGAACCCCACCATGGGCCGCGGCATCCTGGTCGCCGGCATGGCGATGCTCGGCGTCGGCCTGCTGTTCAAGATCGGTGTGGTGCCGTTCCACAACTGGACGCCGGACGTCTACATGGGCGCCCCGACCCCGGTCACCGGCTTCATGGCGATCTGCACCAAGCTGGCCGCCGTCGGCGCGACGCTGCGGGTGTTCTACGTGGCGCTGGCGGGGGAGCGGTGGACGTGGCAGCCGCTGCTGGCGGTGCTGATCATCGCCACCATGGTCGTCGGTGCGGTGTGGGGCCTGACCCAGACCGACATGAAGCGGACGCTCGCCTACAGCTCGATCGCCCACGCCGGCTTCATCATGACCGCCGTCGTCGGGGCCTCCACCGGTTCGCCGACCAGCCCGCTGGACAGCGTCGCCGCCGCGATGTTCTACCTGGTCGTGTACGGCCTGGCCAGCATCGGCGCCTTCGCCGTGATCACCATGGTGCGCAACCCCTCGGGCGAGGCCAACGCGATCGCCAGCTGGTCCGGACTGGGCCGCAAGAGCCCGCTGGTGGCCGGCATCTTCGCGCTGTTCATGCTGAGCTTCACCGGCATCCCGCTGACCGGTGGTTTCATCGGCAAGTGGGCGGTGTTCGCCGCGGCCTGGCGGGGCGGGTTCGACTGGCTGGTGATCGTCGCGGTCGTGCTCAGCCTGGTGGCCGCGGTGTTCTACCTGCGGATCATCGTGGTGATGTTCTTCGGCGAGCCGGCCGACGGCGTCATGGTGGGCAAGGCCAGCGCCTTCACCTGGCTGCCGATCCTGGCGTCGGCGATCGGCATTGCGGTGCTGGGCGTCTTCCCGGGCCCGATCCTCGACCTGGCTACGGCGGCCGGAACGTTCCTGCGCTGAGGCTGGGGGCGGCGCCCGGCGATTGTCGGTCGTCGGCGGGCGGCGTCCGGGGCATGCCGTAAGCTTGGGCTGGCCTGCCCAATGTCTGAGCAAGGAGAAGTGTGACTCTCGAGATCGGCGTCGACTCCACGTTCGCGCAGTCGGTCGCCGACCGGTTGCAGTCCATCGAGAGCCGATTGGCCACCGCCGCCTTCGCCGACACACCCTTCGTGACCGAGGCCGCCACCCACATCATCAACGCGGGCGGCAAGCGTTTCCGGCCGCTCCTGGTGGTGCTGGCGTCCCAGCTGTACGACGGCGCCGACACCGACGCCGACGCCGTCGAGCGGGCCGCGATGGTCGTCGAGTTGACCCATGTCGCGAGCCTGTACCACGACGACGTGATGGACGAGGCCGATCTGCGCCGCGGCGCCGAGAGCGCCAATCACCGGTGGAGCAATTCGGTGGCGATCATGGTCGGCGATTTCCTCTTCGCCCGGGCGTCCTCGATCGTGTCGACGCTGGGCGTCGACTACGTGGCGCTACAGGCCGAGACCTTCGCCCGGCTGGTGCAGGGGCAGGTCGCCGAAACCCGCGGGCCCTCCGACGGCGACGACGCGGTGGCGCACTACCTGCAGGTGGTGGCCGACAAGACCGGTTCGCTGATCGCCGCCTCGGCACGGTTCGGCGGCATGGTCTGCGGCGCGCCCGAGCCGGTGCTGCGCGCGCTCGCCACGTTCGGCGAAGAGATCGGCGTGGTCTTCCAGCTCTCCGACGACATCATCGACATCACCAGCGACGCCACCGGCAAGACGCCGGGAACCGACCTGCGCGAGGGGGTCTGGACGCTCCCGACCCTGCTGGTGCAGGCCGCCGACGACCCGGCGGACGCCCGGCTGCGCGAGCTGATCGGACGCCGGCTCACCGATCCCGACGAGCTGGCCGAGGCGCTCGCCCTGATGCGCGCCCACCCGGCGCTGGCCCGTGCTCAGGCCGAGGTCGACCGCCGGGCGCAACTCGCCAAGGAGCTGCTGAGCCAATTGCCCGAATGCGCCGCACGCGAAGCGTTGTTCGAGCTGTGTGATCACGTGGTGTCCCGTTCTACCTGACATATCGCCGGGGCGCGTCCACGCTTGCCACCGGATGCCCTTGGCGGCAGACTCGACCCGATAGCTGCACCGAGAATCCCTCCTTGGAGTACATATGCCTCGTCCTCACGTCGTCATCATCGGTTCCGGGTTCGGTGGGCTGTTCTCGGCCCAAGCCCTGGCCAAGGCCGATGTCGATATCACGCTGATCAGCAAGACCACCGCGCACCTGTTCCAGCCGTTGCTCTACCAGGTGGCGACGGGCATCCTGTCCAGCGGCGAGATCGCCCCGGCGACGCGCGACATCCTGCGGAAGCAGAAGAACGCCCGGGTGCTGCTGGGCGAGGTGAACAAGATCAACCTGGACTCGCGGATCGTGATCGGCGAGAAGCTCTCCAAGCAGATCATCCTGCGCTACGACTACCTGATCGTCGCCGCCGGCGCCGGCCAGTCGTACTTCGGCAACGACCACTTCGCCACCTTCGCGCCCGGCATGAAGACCATCGACGACGCGCTCGAGTTGCGCGCCCGCATCTTCGGTGCGCTCGAGATGGCCGAACTCAGCCAGGACGCCGCCGAGCGCCGCTCGCTGATGACCTTCGTGGTCGTCGGCGCCGGCCCCACCGGTGTGGAACTCGCCGGACAGATCGTCGAGCTGTGCCACAAGACGCTGGTCGAATCGTTCCGCAACATCGACACCCGCCAGTGCCGGGTGCTGCTGCTCGACGCTGCCCCCGTCGTGCTGCCGCCGTTCGGCGAGAAGCTGTCCGCCGCCGCCAAGAAGGAACTGGAGCGGATCGGCGTCGAGATCAAGCTCGGCGGCATGGTGACCAACGTGGACGCCACCGGCCTCGACGTGAAGTACCAGGACGGCACCACCGAGCGGGTCGACGCGATCTGCAAGGTGTGGGCCGCCGGCGTGCAGGCCAGCCCGCTGGGCAAGACCCTGGCCGAGCAGTCGGGCATCGAGGTCGACCGGGCCGGCCGGGTGCCGGTGGAGCCCGACCTGACCCTGCCCGGTCACCCCGAGGTGTTCGTGGTCGGCGACATGATGAGCCTCGACCGCCTGCCCGGCGTGGCCCAGGTCGCCATTCAGGGTGGACGGTACGCCGCCAAGAAGATCATCGGGGAGCTGACCGGCGCCCCGGTCACCGAGAGGTTCAGCTACTTCGACAAGGGCTCGATGGCGGTGATCAGCCGCTTCGGCGCGGTCGCGAAGATCAACGACAAGGTGCAGTGGAGCGGCTTCATGGCCTGGCTGGCCTGGCTGGGCCTGCACCTGATCTACGTGGTCGGCTTCAAGAACCGGATCACCACGCTGCTGCACTGGACGATCACCTTCCTCGGCAGCGGGCGCTCGGAACGCGTCACCACCGAGCAGCAACTGGTCGGCCGCCTCGCGGTCAAGCAGCTCGGGCCCGCTTTCGAGCCGACCATCAGCGGCATCCTCGACCCCAAGAAGATCGACCACAAGAAGAGCTGACCCGCGGGCCCGTCACACCGGCGCGGCATCGCCACCCGGCGTTGTCGTCACTTGGGCTGCGGGACGGTCGCGCACGTTCTGAAATCAGACTCAGAGTCGACTCCTCGGGACGACTCGGCGGGCGCGGCGCGCCTGCGCTGGTGCAACCGCCGCGCGCACTCTGAGGCGGATATCAGGATCTCCGCGCGATGCCCGTGCGCGACCGAGTTGGGGACGCCGCGCTGAGCCCGCCCGACGCGGCCGGGCGTCCGCCCGATGGCACGTGATCAGCGCGGCGGTCGATGCCGGACGGGTCGGATGGCCGCCGTTCCACGAGGGCCGATGAGCCGCGTGACAAGCATCTGTGCGGGTGTGTGCGGACCACCGGACGGCGTGACAGGATTGCGGCCATGCTGGACGCCGACACCTACTCCTTGCTCTCCGCCCTGGACATCGCGCGCGAGGTGAATGCCGGCCAGCTGTCCGCGGTCGAGGTCGCCGCGGCCGCGCTCGAACTGGCCGAGCAGCGGGGTGCGCGCTACGGCGCCTTCACCTGCCTGGCCCCCGAACACGCCATCGCGGACGCCCGGCGCACCGATGCCCGGATCGCCGCCGGTGAGCGACTGCTGCTCGCCGGCGTGCCGTGCCCGATCAAGGACCTCAATCAGGTGGCCGGGTTGCCCTGGGAGGCCGGCAGCGCCACTCTGCGCGGCAACCGGGCGACCGCCGACGACCCGATCGTCGGCTGGTTCGCGGACGCCGGCACCAGCATGGTCGGCAAGACCTCGGTGCCCGAGTTCGGCCTGCCCTGTTACACCGAGCCCGACACCGGCCGGGCGGCGGTGACCCCGTGGGATCCGACCCGTTCCGCGGGTGGCTCCAGCGGGGGAGCGGCGGCCGCGGTTGCCGCGGGCATCGTGCCGATGGCGCACGGCTCGGACGGCGGCGGCTCGATCCGCATCCCGGCGTCCGCGTGTGGGCTGGTCGGTCTCAAGGTCAGCCGTGGGCTGATCTCGTCGGGCAACCGGCCGCCCGGCCCGGGGCTGGGCATCGACGGCGTCCTGACCCGGACGGTCCGCGACACCGCGCTGGCCCTGGACGTCCTGGCCGGCCCACGGCCCGGCGACACCTATTGGGCTCCGGTGGCATCCGGCGGCTACCTCGCCGCCTGCGAGCGGACGCCGGAACGGCTGCGGGTGGGAGTGTTGACCCGGCCGGTGATCGCCGATGACGCCGACGTCCACCCGGCGTGCCTGGACGCCGTCGCCCGCACGGCCGAGCTGCTGGAGGGTCTCGGCCACGAGGTCGTCGAATGCCCGGTGCCGTTCCCGGCCGCACAATGGCAGGCGTTCGCCTCGGTGTGGGCCGTTGGTGCCCTCGGCATCCCGCTACCCCCCGAGGCCGAGGCGGCGCTGACGCCGCTCACCCGGTGGCTGCGCGAGGCCGGGCGGACGTCGACGGCGCTGGAGTATGCCCAGGCCCTGGCCGCGATCCAGCTGCTCACCCAGCAGGTCGCCGAGGTCTGGGACGGCTACGACGTCGTCCTCACTCCGACCCTGGCCCAGCCGCCCGCCCCGCTCGGCAGCTTGCGCGACGACGCCGACCCGGCCGGTGACTTCGCCGCCCAGACTCGGTTCACGCCGTGGACGTCCATCTACAACCTGACCGGACGCCCCGCGATCAGCCTGCCCCTGCACACCGCCCGGCCGGACGGCCCGGGGTCGCCGGCGTTGCCGATCGGCGTCATGCTCGGCGGGCGGTTCGGGGCCGAGGACACCCTGCTCGGCCTGGCCACCGCGCTCGAGGCGACCGCGCCCTGGGGGCGTCCGGACCTCGGCTGACCGGCGATCGCCACTCCGGACCCGGATCTCGGTGCTCGGCGGGCGGGCCGCCGCACGAGGTCACGGCATGACCGGCGAACAGCCCTACCAGATCTTCACCTGCTGCTCGGGCGGCAGCCACAGCTGGTCGTCGCCGCTCACGCCGAAGGCGTCGTAGAACTCGGGGATGTTGCGCACCACCTGGTTGCAGCGGAACTCGTCGGGCGAATGCGGGTCGTTCGTCAGCTGGGTGATCAGCGCCTCGGGGCGGGCCTTGTGCTGCCACGCCCGGGCCCAGGACAGGAACAGCCGCTGCGGCCCGGTCAGCCCGTCGATCGGCTCGGGGTCGGTGTCGCCGACCGCCAGCCGCCAGGCCTGGTAGGCGATGGACAGCCCGCCCAGGTCACCGATGTTCTCGCCGATGGTGAGCTTCCCGTTGACGTGGTGGCCGGGGGTCTCGGCGGGGCTGAGCTCGTCGTACTGCTCGATCAACGCCCTCGTCCGCTCCTCGAAGGCCTCGCGGTCCTCGGGCGTCCACCAGTCGCGCAGCTTGCCGTCACCGTCGCAGGTCGAGCCCTGGTCGTCGAAGCCGTGGCCGATCTCGTGCCCGATCACCGCGCCGATCGCGCCGTAGTTCACCGCGGCGTCCGCGTTCTCGTCGAAGAACGGCGGCTGCAGGATGGCGGCCGGGAAGACGATCTCGTTGCGCAGCGGGTGGTAGTAGGCGTTGACGGTCTGGGGCGTCATCAACCACTCGTGCCGCTTCACCGGTGCACCCAGCTTCGCCCACTCGTAGTCGCGCTCGAACGCCGCCGAGCGCAGCACGTTCCCGAGCAGGTCGTCGGCGTCCACCTCGAGCTCGGAGTAGTCGCGCCACTCGTCGGGGTAGCCGATCTTGGGGATGAATTTGTTGAGCTTGTCGAGTGCCTGGGCTCGGGTGGCCTCCGTCATCCAGTCCAACGCACCGATCGAACGCCGGTAGGCCTCGATCAGATTGGCCACCAACTCGTCCATCCGCTGCTTCGCGACCGGTGAGAAGTGCCGCTCGACATACAGCTTGCCGACCGCCTCGCCCAGGCAGCGTTCGACCAGGGTGAGGCCGCGCTTCCAGCGCTCGCGGTTGGTGGGGATGCCGTTGAGGGTGGTGCCGTAGAAGCCGAACCGGGCCTGGACGAACGCCTCGGGCAGATAGGGCGACAGCGCCGACAACAGGTGGAAACGGGCCCAGGCCCGCCAGGCCGGCAGCCGTTCCGGGCCGAGCAGCTCGGCCAGTTCGACCGCGAACGACGGCTGGGCGTCGATCAGCTGCTCGATCTCGCCGACCCCGGCGGCCCGCAGCATGCGCAGCCAGTCGACCCGCTCCGAGAACGGCGCCGGCCGGGTCGGGTTGTACATCTGCCGCAGATCACGGGTGCGCACCTTGTCCCAGTGCCGGGCCGCGATCTCGGTCTCCAGCTCCACGATCGCGTCGGCCTCGGACGCGTCCAGCCCGGCCAGCGCGAGGGTCTCGCCGACGTGCGCGCGGTAGGCGGTCACGATGTCGGCGAAGCGATCGTCGCGGTAGTACTCCTCGTCGGGCAGCCCCAGCCCGGACTGGCCGACGAACAGCGCATAGCGGGTCGGGTCACCGGGGTCGGACTCGACCTCCAGATCGAGCGGCGCGCCCGTGTAGCGTCGCTGGCTGCGGCCGAAGTAGTCGAGCAGCGCCTCGGTGCTGTCGATGGCGTCGATCTCGGCGAGCAGCGGACGCACCGGTGCCAGCCCACGGCGCTCGACCTCGGCGGTGTCCATGAAGGAGGCGTACAGGTCCTGCACCTTGGCGGCCTCGGTGCCCGGGGTGGCGCCGGACAGACCGGTGACGATCTCTCGCACCGCCTCCTCGGCGGCGTCGCGCAGGATCTGGGTGGCCCCGTAGGACGGCTTGTCGTCCGGGATCGGCGTGGCGGCCAGCCAAGGCCCGTTGACGTGGCGGAACAGGTCGTCCTGCGGACGGACCTGAGGGTCGACATCGAATGCGGTCACGCCGGTGATCCTAGGGCCAACGGCTGACAAGTTTCCGAAGCGCGGACCCGTCCAGCTGACTGGCGGCTTCGGAAGCGGCTGCCGCTCTGCAAAGCGCGAGCGGCTCCCGAACCGGCCACTCACCGTCATCTCCGGCAACTACCCGTTTGGGCACTGGTGCCGGCCCTGCCGGGCGGGAATCCTGCAAGCAGGCCCACGACTCGAAAGGTGCAGACCATGACCGAACAGCAGCGTGACCGCGAAACCGATGTCGACCAGGCCGGGAGCTCCGACCAGGAGTACGGCAACCTGACCGTCGAGGACGATCCCCAAGGCACCACGGACCCGGCCGACCTGGCCGACACCGCGGGCCCCGAGGACGACGGCGGCCGGGAGAACCCCTGATCGTCGGGTCGTCCATCGCTGTCGGGACGGCGTGGCCGGGCGTCCACGCCGTCCCGGCTGCCGTCGTCGGGGCGCACGCGCGGATCGTGGCGCGTCCCGCCCCGGCGGACTCGGCGGATGCCGCCGGAGTCAAGAAGTAGGGTGATGAATCGACGCGAGGCGCGTCGCGATGAGAGGGGTTGCTCCATGTCGGTGCTGTCGATGTTGTCGCGGGTCGCGCTGGGCGCGCCGTTCGTCTACCTCGGCTACCAGGCCGTGAAGGAGCCGGGCGGACGCGTGGTGGCGGCGACCCGGTTCGGCATTCCGGACGAGTACGCCGACCTGGCGGTGCGGGCCAACGGCGCCGCGATGGTGCTGGGTGGGCTGTCGGTGGCGACCGGCATCTGCCCGCGGCTCGGTGCGGCGGTCGTCGCCGGATCGATGGTGCCGACCACGATGGCCGGGCACGCGTTCTGGAAGGACACCGACCCGAAGGCCAAGGCGGCGAACCTCACCCAGTTCCTGAAGAACCTCGGAATGGTCGGCGGGCTGCTGGCGGTGGTCGCCCAGCGCCGGGACACCCCGGATCGCCGCGAGGCCTGAGGGCCACGGAGCAGGTCGATCCCGGGCGACTTTCGCGGACGCCTGTGGGCACCGCCGACGACATGGAGGCCGCCCGCCGCGTGCTCACCGGTGAGGCGACCGCGGACGAGGTCATCGCCGAACTATTCCAACAGATCGACGAGAAGCACGGGATCGTTCGCCGGGCGTAGTGACGTCCGACCATGGCCGATCGCTACGTCTAGCCGGGAACCTCTGTGCTGGTGAATCTGCCGGGTTGCACCGAGCCGCACGGCTCCGTGACACCGATACAGGTCCGGGCGGCACCGGCATCGCGCACGGCCGGCCCGAGTTCATCCTTGCCGAATCCCAACGCGTCTTCGGCACGGTCGCCGACGCCGACTATCTGCGAGGCCGCGACCGGGACTCCTTCTCGCGGTCCCTCGCTTGGACGTGGGTGAGCTCGCTACCGGTGGAAGTGCAGAACTATGTGGTCGGGGAGCGGTCGCGTAGGCTCGTGACATGGCTCGGATTCTCGTCACTGGCATGTCGGGCGCGGGGAAGTCGACTCTGTTGGACGAGCTTGCTCGGCGAGGGTGTCTGACCGTGGACACCGACTATGACGGCTGGGAGTTGCCCGGCGCGGTGTGGGACGAGGGCCGGATGAGCGCGCTGCTGGATCGTCACGATGACGTGGTGGTCTCGGGGACGGTTGAGAACCAAGGCCGCTTCTATGACCGGTTCGAGCACGTGGTGCTGTTGAGCGCCCCAGTCGAGGTGCTGATCGGGCGCGTCGCGACTCGGACGAACAACCCGTATGGGCGCTCGGCCGACCATCAGGCCGAGATTCGTCAGCACGTGGTGGACGTCGAACCTCTGCTTCGGCGGGGGGCGACTGTCGAGCTTGACGGTAGACGCCCTGTTGGCGAGTTGGCCGACGCGATCGACGCGCTGCGCTGAGCGGTGCCAGCTCAAGGGAACGCCGATACGTAGTGTCTCGTGGGACGGGGTAGTCGCCGCGGATGCTGCCTGAGAGGCGAGAACAACGTCACCTATCAGTGGCCGCACGATCTGGTTTCGACAAGCTCAACCAGCGGGTGGTTCGTCGGTCGAGCTTGTCGAGACCCAGGTTTCGACAAGCTCAACCAACGGGCCTCGACAGGCTCAACCAGCGGGGTTCGTCAGCTGACCGTCCAGGTGTCGGTGCCGCTGATCAGCCCCTGCAGGGACGCCAGCCGCTCGGCCGGCGCGGGCATCCGCACCTGCTCGCGGGCGCCGTCGTCGAAGGCCGGACGCTCCACCTGCCGGAAGATGCCGATCGGAGCCTGCTGCAGGACGCCCGTGTCGGTCAGCCGAGAGAGAGCGAAGGCCGCGGTCGGGTCGGCCGCATGCGCGTCGTGGACGACGACCTGGGCCGGGTCGGCGTCCGCGGTGTCGACCACCGCCACCGAGCCGTCCGGACGCCGGACCACCGACTGCGCGCCGTCCGGGCCGAACGTGACGGGCTGGCCGTGCACCAGCCGGATCACGCCGGGCGCCTTCGGGCCCTTGAGCTCGAGGAAGGCGTCGTCGTTGAAGATCGGGCAGTTCTGGTAGATCTCGACCAGCGCGGCGCCGCGGTAGCCGATGGCGGCGGTCAGCACCTCGCTCAGGTGCGCCCGGTCGGAGTCGATGGTGCGGGCCACGAAGCCGGCCTCGGCGCCGAGCGCCAGCGAGATCGGGTTGAACGGGTAGTCCACCGAGCCGGCCGGGGTCGACTTGGTCACCTTGCCCAACTCGGAGGTCGGCGAGTACTGGCCCTTGGTGAGCCCGTAGATCCGGTTGTTGAACAGCATGATGGTGATGTTCACGTTGCGCCGCAGGGCGTGGATCAGGTGGTTGCCGCCGATGCTCAGCGCGTCCCCGTCGCCGGTGATCACCCACACCGCCAGGTCGTCGCGGGCCACCGCGAGCCCGGTGGCGATCGCCGGCGCCCGGCCGTGGATCGAGTGCATGCCGTAGGAGTCCACGTAGTACGGGAACCGCGACGAGCAGCCGATCCCGGAAATGATCACGGTGTTCTCGCGACGGATGCCGAGTTGTGGCATCAGCCCCTGGAAGGCGGCCAGCACGGCGTAGTCGCCGCAGCCGGGGCACCAGCGCACCTCCTGGTCGGAGGTGAAGTCCTTGCGGTTCAGCGGGGTCAGCGCCAGTGGAACACCGGCCAGCCCGGAGGTGGTCGCGGTCATCGTCCCTCCTCGGAGTCGATGATGGCAATGAGGTCTTCGGCCAGCTCCGACAGCGAGATCGGCAGGCCGCGCACCCGAGAGTAGCTCTCGCAATTCACCAGGTACTTGCCGCGCAGGATGAACGCCAGCTGGCCCAGGTTCATCTCCGGCACGATCACCCGGTCGTAGGCACGGAGGATGTCGCCCAGATCGGACGGCAGCGGGTTCAGGTGCCGCAGGTGGACCGTGGCCACCGCCCGTCCGCTCAACCGGACGCGCCGGGCGGCCGCCGAGATCGGGCCGTAGCTGGAGCCCCAGCCGACCACCAGCACCCGGGCCTCGCCGCCGGGATCCTCGACCTCGAGCGGGGCCAGGTCGGCGGCGATGCCGTCCACCTTCGCCTGCCGCAGCCGCACCATGTGGTCGTGGTTGTCCGGATCGTAGGAGACGTTGCCGGTGCCGTGCGCCTTCTCCAGGCCGCCGACCCGATGCTCCAGCCCGGGGGTGCCGGGAATGGCCAGCGGCCGGGCCAGCTTGTCGTCGCGGCTGTACGGCAGGAACGGGCCGTCGGCGGGCGGTTCGGTGATGAACCCCGGATCGATGGCCGGCAGCTCCGCCAGGTTCGGCACCTCCCACGGCTCCGCGCCGTTGCCCAGGTAGCCGTCCGAGAGCAGGATCACCGGCGTCCGGTAGGTGAGCGCGATCCGGGTCGCCTCCAGCGCGGCGTCGAAGCAGTCGCCGGGGGACTGGGCGGCGATCACCGGCAGCGGGGCCTCGCCGTGGCGTCCGTAGATCGCCTGGAACAGGTCGGCCTGCTCGGTCTTGGTCGGCAGTCCGGTCGCCGGCCCGGCGCGCTGCACGTCGCAGATCACCAGCGGAAGTTCGAGCATCACCGCCAGCGAGATGGTCTCCATCTTCAGCGCCATGCCCGGCCCGGACGTGCTGGTCACGCCCAGCGCGCCCGCGTAGGACGCCCCCAGCGCGGCACCGACGGCGGCGATCTCGTCCTCGGCCTGGAAGGTGATCACACCGTGGTCCTTGGCCCGGGACAGGATGTGCAGCACATCGGACGCCGGCGTGATCGGGTAGGCGCCGAGGAACAGCTGCAGGCCGGCCTTCGCGGCGCCGGCCATCAGGCCGTAGGCGAGCGCGGTGTTGCCGGTGATCTGCCGGTAGGTGCCGGCCGGCACCGGGGCGGCCGCCACCTGGTAGCGGACGGTGAACACCTCGGTGGTTTCGCCGTAGGCGTGGCCGGCCTTGAAGGCGGCGATGTTGGCGTCGCGGATCTCGGGTTTGCTGGCGAACTTGCGGGCCAGGAAGTCGAGGGTGCCCTGCTCGGGACGGCTGTACAGCCAGGTCAGCAGGCCCAGCGCGAACATGTTCTTGGTGCGCGCGGAATCCTTGCGGCCGAGCCCGAACGGGGCGACCGCGGCCACCGCGAGACCGGTCAGGTCGAGGGCGTGCACCTCGTACGCGTCGAGGGTGCCGTCTTCCAGCGGGTTCGCGGTGTAGCCGACCTTGGCCAGGTTGCGGGTGGTGAAGTCGGCGGTGTCGGCCAGGATCACGGCGCCGCGGGGCAGGTCGTGCAGGTTGGCCTTCAGGGCGGCCGGGTTCATCGCGATCAGCACGTCGGGGCGGTCGCCGGGGGTGCGGATGTCGAAGTCGGCGAAGTGCACCTGGAAGCTGGAAACCCCCGCGACGGTGCCGGCGGGTGCCCGGATCTCGGCCGGGAAGTTCGGCAGGGTGGAGAAGTCGTTACCCAGCTGAGCTGTGTCGGAGGTGAACCGGTCGCCGGTCAGCTGCATGCCATCTCCGGAGTCACCGGCGAAACGGATGACCACCCGATCGACGCTGCGAACCTCGCTCATGCGGGTTGCGCCCTCCTTTTGTTGTGACAATCCAAGCCAGCTTAATGGCTTGTCCAGGAGCTCAGTCATTCACAGCTTTCGGGTGGGATGCGGTCAGGGGTTGGCTCACGGCGGCGCGCCAGCGGTCGGCGATCGCCCGCACCAGCAGCGGGTGGACGCCGATCGGCTCGCTCACGGCGTCCGCGCCGGCCTCGGTGAGCTGCTCGCTGAACCGGCCCGGTGCGAGCAGGTAGGACGCGATGGCGACCCGGCGATGACCGGACGCCCGCAGCATCGCCACCGCCTTGGGCACGGCGGGGGAGGCGGCGGTGACGAAGCCGGCCAGGGCCGGGCGGTCCACGGCCCTGGACAGCTCGCGCGTCACCGCGCGCACCTCGGCGACGGCCCGCGGCCGCAGCGAGCCGGCACCGGCCAGCACGACAGCGTCGAAGTCGCCGACGGCGTCCAGTCGGTCGAGGACGGCGGGCAGCACGTCCGCGCCGATCAGCGGGGTGGCGGTGGCCAGCCCGCCGGCGGCGGTGATCGCGGCCGGGATGTCGGAGGTGACGTGGTAGCCGCCGGTCAGGAAGGCCGGCACCACGATCGCCTCGCCCAGCTCGCGCAGGGTGTCGGTCAGGGTGGGGGTGTGGATGTCCACCCAGCCCAGCCGGACGTCGGCGCCGGTGGCGATCGCGACGGCCTCGGCGAGCTCCATCGAAGTGCGGGTGCCGAGCGCCGAGCGGGTGCCGTGCACCGCCAGCACCAGCGGAAGTGCCGATTCTCGCCGGTCGAGCGAGTCGAGACCTCTCTGGTGAGGGGTTTCGACGGGCTCGACCAGCGGGATCGCGCGCCGATCGACGCTTGCCGAGGGCGGCTCGATGCGGGACGACGTCATCAGATCGACCAGTTCAGGGTGGCGGCCTCGTACTCGTCGGCGCTCAGCGGGTCGGCGCCCGGACGGGAACGGACCATGCCGGCCGCCAGCGTGCTGCCCATCTGCGGATCGACCAGCAGGAACGCACCGGTGCGCCGCGACTCGGAGTAGTCCTCGGCGACGATCGGGGACGCCAGCCGGATGCTGACCCGGCCGATGTCGTTCAGGGTCAGCGCCTCGGCCTCGACCGGGGTCAGGGTGTCCAGGTCGAGGCGTCCCTTGATCTCCTTCACGATGCCCTGCACGGTGCGGGTGGTGTGCTTGAGCAGCACCTTCGACCCGGGGCGCAGCGCCCGGTCGGACAGCCAGCAGACCAGGCCGTCGACGTCCTGGGTAGGGGTCGGGGCGTCGGACGCCGAGGCGATCAGCTCGCCGCGGGTGATGTCCACCTCGTCGGCCAGCCGCAGCGTGACCGACATCGGCGCGAACGCCTCGTCCAGTTCGGTGCCGGCGGCGTCGATGCCGACCACGGTGGTGGTCCGGCCCAGCGGCAGCACGCTCACCTGATCACCGACCCGGACGACGCCCGAGGCGATCTGGCCCGCGTAGCCACGGTACTCGACGTGCTTGGGGTCGCGGGCGGCCGCCTGCGGACGGATGGTCAGCTGCACCGGGAAGCGGAACGGCTCGTCCTCGACGGGGGTGCCCGACGGCAGCTCCTCCAGCAGTTCGAGCAGGCTGGGGCCGTCGTACCACGGCGTCCGTTCGGAGCGGTCGACGATGTTGTCGCCGAGCAGCGCCGACACCGGCACGCAGCGGACGTCGGCGATGCCCAGCCCGGCGGCGACCTCGCCGATCTCGGCGGCGACGGCGGCGAACCGGTCGGCGTCGAAGTCGACCAGGTCGATCTTGTTCACCGCGAAGACCAGGTGCGGCACCCGCAGCAGGGCGGCCACCGCGAGGTGCCGGCGGGTCTGCTCGAGCACCCCCTTGCGGACGTCGACCAGCAGCACCAGCACGTCGGCGGTGGACGACCCGGTCACCGTGTTGCGCGTGTACTGGACGTGCCCGGGGCAGTCGGCCAGCACGAAGGTGCGCTTGGCTGTGGCGAAGTAGCGGTAGGCGACGTCGATGGTGATGCCCTGCTCGCGTTCGGCGCGCAGGCCGTCGGTGAGCAGCGCCAGGTCGACGATGCCGAGGCCCTTCTCCTTGCTGACCCGCTCGACTGCGGCCAGCTGGTCGGTCAGCACCGACTTGGAGTCGTGCAGCAGGCGTCCGACCAGGGTGGACTTGCCGTCGTCGACGCTGCCCGCGGTGGCCATCCGCAGCAGCGTCCCGTTGGTCGAGCCCGTCGCCCCGTTGGTCGAGCTTGTCGACTCGTTGGTCGAGCTTGTCGAGACCCGCGTATCGGTCACAGTGCTGCTGCTCATCAGAAGTAGCCCTCCTTCTTGCGGTCCTCCATGGCGGCCTCGGTGAGCCGGTCGTCGGCGCGGGTCGCGCCGCGTTCGGTGACCCGGGTGGCGGCCACCTCGGCCAGCACCGCGGCCACGTCGGCGGCGTCCGATTCGACGGCGCCGGTACAGGACATGTCGCCCACCGTCCGGTACCGCACGGTCTTGGTCACCACCTGCTCGCCGGAGCGCGGCTGGGAGTACTCGCCGAGCGCCAGCCACATGCCGTCGCGGCTGAACACCTCGCGTTCGTGGGCGTAGTACAGCGCGGGCAGTTCGATGCCCTCGGCCTCGATGTAGCGCCAGACGTCGAGCTCGGTCCAGTTGCTCAGCGGGAACACCCGGACGTGCTCGCCGGGCCGGTGCCGCGGGTTGTACAGGTTCCACAGCTCGGGACGCTGGTTGCGCGGATCCCACTGCCCGAACTCGTCGCGCAGGCTCACCACCCGCTCCTTGGCGCGGGCCTTCTCCTCGTCGCGGCGTCCGCCGCCGAAGACGGCGTCGAAGCGGCCCTCGGCGATGGCGTCCAGCAGCGGCTGGGTCTGCAGCGGGTTGCGGGTGCCGTCGGAACGCTCGAGCAGGCGTCCGTCGTCGATGTAGTCCTGCACCTTGGCGACGATCAGCCGGGCGCCCAGCGACTCGGCGACGGCGTCCCGGAAGTCGAGCACCTCGGCGAAGTTGTGCCCGGTGTCGACGTGCAGCAGCGGGAACGGCAGGGGAGCGGGCCAGAACGCCTTGGCGGCCAGGTGCAGCATCACCACCGAGTCCTTGCCGCCCGAGAACAGCAGCACCGGACGCTCCAGTTCGCTGACCGTCTCGCGGATGATGTGGATCGCCTCGGACTCCAGTTCGCGCAGCTGGCTCAGCCGCCGCGCGCTGGCCGAGTTCTCGCTGGTCGAGCTTGTCGAGACCTCGCCCTCGCCGGTCGAGCTTGTCGAGACCGAGTTCTCGCTGGTCGAGCTTGTCGAGACCTCTGACCGGGTTTCGACAAGCTCAACCCGCGACGAAGCGGTTTCGACAAGCTCAACCGGCGAGGAGTCGGTTTCGACAAGCCCAACCGACGGAGTGAGGGTGATGTTCTGCAGTGCGGTCACGAAGGGGGCCTCCACGGTGTCGGGGGTCTCGGACGGCTGCACGTGCAGGCCGCATTCGGTCTTGTTCAGGCCCGCCCAGCGGCCGGCGCGGGGTTCCTCGCCGGGGGCCACCGGACGGGTGCACGGCGCGCAGCCGATCGACGGGTAGCCCTGGGTGAGCAGGGGATTGGTCGGCACCTGATGGGTGCTGGCGTAGTCGAGTAGTTCGTCGAAGGACCAGGCGGCGATCGGGTTGATCTTGACCATCTGGTGGCCCTCGTCCCACTCGACGAACTGGGTGTTGGCCCGCAGCACGTTGTCCTCGCGGCGGACGCCGGTGACCCACGCCTCGTAGCCGGCGAGGGTCGCGTTGATCGGCTCGACCTTGCGCATCTGGCAGCACAGCGCGGCGTCCCGGTCGTGCAGCCGAGCGCCGTAGGCGGCGTCCTGCTCGACCACGGTCAGCTTCGGCAGCACGTCCACGATGTGCACCGGTGCGGCCTCGGCCAGGGCGTCACGCGTCGCGATGGTCTCGGCGAAGTGGTAGCCGGTCTCCAGGAACAGCACGTCGACCCCGGGTAGGTGCTGCGCCACCAGGTGTGGCACCACCGTGTCGCCGGCCATCGAGCAGGCCACGGCGACCCGTCCGGCGAAGTTCGCGGCCGTCCAGGCGGCGACGTCGTCGGCCGTCCAGTCCGCCGAGCGGGCTTGCGCCTCGGCCACCAGCGCCCGCAGTTCGGCGACGCTGCGTCGGGTCACCGCGACCTCGGCCGTCATCGCAGCGCCTCGTCGTCGCTGCGCTTCGCCCAGGCGGAGAAGGTCTCGTCCGGCTGGTGATCGGCGGCGAACCGGCGCACCACCCGTTCGACGTAGGCGGGCAGTTCCTCGGCGCTCACCTTGAGCCCGCGGACGGTGCGACCCAGGCCGGCGTCCTCACGGTCGGCGGAGGCCAGGCCACCGCCCAGGTGCACCTGGAAACCGAACTCGTGCTCGCCGTCCGCGCCGGTCAGGATCTGGCCCTTCAGACCGATGTCGGCGGTCTGGATCCGGGCGCACGAGTTGGGGCAGCCGTTCAGGTTGAGCGTGATCGGCAGCTCCAGCTTCACATCGCTGAGCCGGTGCTCCAGCTCGGCGATGGTGGCGGTGGCGGTGTCCTTGGTGTCGACGAAGGCGAGCTTGCAGAACTGGATGCCAGTGCAGGCCATGGTGTGCCGGCGGAACGGGCTTGGGTCGGCGTGCAGGCCGAAACCCTTGAACTCCTCGACCAGGCCGGCGACCTCGTCGGCCGGCACGTCGAGCACCAGCAGCTTCTGGTGCGGGGTGAACCGGACGCGCTGCGAGCCGATCCGCTCGGCGGCGTCGGCCACCCGGTTCAGGATGGTGCCCGACACGCGTCCGACGGTCGGCGCGAAGCCGACGTAGTGGCGTCCGTCCTTCTGGGCGTGGACGCCGACGTGGTCGCCGGCGGTGGGAGCCGGCGCCGGGGGCGGCCCGTCGGGCAGTTCATAGCCCAGATACTCGTCCTGGAGCACCTGGCGGAACTTCTCCGGACCCCATTCGGCCAGCAGGAACTTGAGTCGGGCCTTGTTGCGCAGCCGGCGATAGCCGTAGTCACGGAAGATCTTGACCACGCCGAGCCACACTTCGGGCGCCCGCTCCTCGCTGACGAAGGTGCCCAGCCGCTCGGCCAGCCGGGGCGCGACGCTCAGTCCGCCGCCGACCCACAGGTCGTAGCCGGCGCCGAGTTCGGGGTGCACCACGCCGACCAGCGAGATGTCGTTGATCTCGTGCACGACGTCCAGGCTGGGATGCCCGGTGACCGCGGTCTTGAACTTGCGCGGCAGGTTCGACAGCTCGGGGTCGCCGATGTACTCGTCGACGATCTTCCGGATGACCGGCGTCGGGTCGATGATCTCGTCCGCGGCGATGCCGGCGACCGGGGAGCCCAGGACGACGCGGGTGCAGTCGCCACAGGCCTCGGTGGTGATCAGGCCGACCGATTCCAGCCGCCGCCAGATCTCGGGCATGTCCTCGATCCGGATCCAGTGCAGCTGGATGTTCTGCCGGTCGGAGATGTCGGCGGTGTCGCGGCCGAACTCGGTGCTGATCTCGCCGATCACGCGGAGCTGTTCGGTGCTGACCGCGCCGCCGTCGATCCGGACCCGCAGCATGAAGTACTTGTCGGAGAGCTCCTCGGGGCCGAGCGAGCCGGTGCGGCTGCCGGGGATGTCCTGGCGGCGCTGGGTGTAGAGGCCCATCCAGCGGAACCGGCCGTGCAGGTCGTCGACCGGGATCGAGTCGAACCCCTCCTTGGCGTAGACCTGCTCGATCCGGGCGCGCACGTTGAGCGGGTTGTCCTCGGCCTTGAATTCCTCGTTGTGGTTCAGCGGTGCCGTGCCGTCGACCAGCCACTGTCCGTTGCTGCGGCCCTCGCGAGGGGGCCGGACGCGAGCGGGTGCGGTTGCGGTCATGGAAACTCCTGTGTGCTGGGGAGATCCGGGTCGAGGTGGTCGGCTCAGATCGAGGGAGGGAGGCGGAACTCAGGCGCAACACATGCAACACATGGCGCTGCTCATCACACGCTGAAGGACGGCGTGACGCCGGATCACGAGCGGAAGAGCGCGAAGCATGCGGCGAAACTACACAGCCGAGCGCCCGACACTTGCATCGGGATGCCGGAAGACGGCTAATGGTAGTACTTAATGGGCAGCGGCGGCCGGTCGCGTCAAAGCTCGCGGAACGCCGCGGCCACGGACGTCACCGCCGTTGTCACTGCCGGCCAGGTGGTCTGCTCCAGTGTTACCAGGGCCTCGCAGACGTCGTCTTGTTGCCGAATCGACAGGATCCCTCGACGCGCCCCCTCGATCGCCGTGCACATCACGCTCCAGTTCCAGGCGATCGCCTCTCCATCCGGTTGACCCTGCGCGGCCTCGATGGCGTGCCGGCTGAGGTCGTAGAAACCCTGCTGACTCATCCACTGCCGGATCGTGTCGGCCACCTCGCCGGTGTCGCCGCTAGGGCGGGGAACGCTGACGGGAGCCGTTGGGAACGGCAACACCTCCCAGTCGAACCAGTCCTGCGTGAGCGTGAAGGTGACGTCTTCGTCGGTCAGTGTGGCCGTCAGGCTGGCCCGCGGTCCGAGGTCGATGCTCACCCGGGGCGGTTGCTGGGCAAACCCGTGCCGGAGCGCCGCCAGCGACGGTCGGCGCATGGGGTGGGCGGGCCGCTCCGCGGGATCCCAGTTCATCACCACCTGGACGTCCGCGTGAGGGCCGTAGATCCCCTGCGCCACAGCCATGCGCAGGCTGGTGTCCTCCGTCAGCAACCAGTCATCGGTGAGGCTCTGTTCGTTACGTTGTTCGTTACGTTCGACGACCGTGTCGATGAGCGAGTTGACCCAGGCCTGCCCGACGTCCAGCCCCAGCAGTGCGCGGCCGCCCAGGCACAAGGTAACCGCGTTGCCGTACTCGCACCACGACGTCCCGTCTTTGACCATCGCGCTCTCAGCGGCAGCGGTCAGTTCCTTGATCCCGTCGGGCAGTCGGGCGAGAATTCTGCAGCTCGCCACCAACGATGCCTCGCGAATCGCCGACCGCGGCTTTCGCCAGCCGACGATGGGCAGGCCCGTCCACTGCAGTGACTGGCCGTCCGGGCGTGGGAAGTCGAGGCGCCACCAGGCCGTGAACTCGATGGGAACCTTGTCCAGATAGCTGATTTCCAGCTCGTACCCGTCGCACGCGATGACGCCCACGGTGCTGCCCCTCGCCGTGAGGTCGGCTGGTCGGAATCGCGCGGCCAGGCCCGCTCTTTCGATCAGCTCGGTGAGAAACCGATCGAGCCGCGCCAGATCGGGGCGGTCGTCGAACCATGCGTTGGGCATGCCCCATCTTCTCGCCTCCCTGAAACTTTGTTTCGTTCGGCACGCATGTTCGTCTATGTCCGCTCCCCGACGCTGCTGATGGCAACCGCGTCGCAATGGGCGATGCCACCGGACATATTGATGATGGGAATCGATTCGAGTGTTGTCCGAGGTGTTGTCCCAAACGCCAAGGTGTTGTCCGTTCCGGAAATCTTCGGGAGGGGGCCGGCCGGCACGAAAAGTGTCAGTGGGGGCGTTTAGCGTTGGGGACATGAACAGCACGGCAACGGTCACGGTGAACGAGTTCACCGGCACTGTTTGCGGGCTGCTCGACCGGCTCGACTTCGAAACCGCGACGCTGCTTCGCGATCGGGATCAGCTCCGCCTGGTGGCTGATCTGCTCGGTGTGCAGAGCCGGCTGGCCGGCGTCCTGGCCTCGGCGCTGCGGGCCGTCGAGATCTCCGAAGCCGCTATGACGGCGCACGGCACCACGACCATCACCTGGTTGGCCGGTGAGCTGCGCTACACGCGGCGGGAGGCCTCCGCCATGCTCCACCAGGCGGCTGATCTCGGACGATTCGCCCAGGTGCAGCAGGCGCTCGTGGAGGGTGCGGCATCGGAACCACAGGCCCGGGCGATCACTCGAGTGCTGCGGAAGTTGCCCGACGATCTGGGGGCGGACGCCGAACGACATGCCCAGAGCACGATGGTCGGCTATTGCGATCAGTTCGACAGCCAAGCCTTGGCCGGGTTGAGCCGGCACCTGCTCGACGTGGTGGCACCCGGGGTCGCGGAGGAGGCCGAAGCCGAGCGGATCGCCCGGGAGCGTGCCGCGGCTAGGCGGAACAGGCACCTGAGCTTCTCCGAGGACGGGCACGGCTCCACCGTGATCCGCGGCAGCCTCCCCTCGGCTGACGGGGCGTTGCTGAAGGAGCAGATCGACGCGATCGCCGCCTGCGCCCGGCGGACGGCATTGGAGCGCCGCGACCCGTTGGCAGAAGAACTGACCCCCGCGATGCGACGGGCCGACGCGCTCATCGACCTCGCCCGGCACATCGCGAACTGTCAGGCCGCGCCCAAGCACGGGGGTGACCGTCCGCACATCGTGGTCACGATCGGCTATCAGGATCTGCTCGACCGGTGCCGGCACGCGGGTCTCGTCGACGGCGTCCAACTCACGCCCGGAGAACTGCGCCGGTGGGCGTGCGATGCCGGCGTCATCCCGGTCGTTCTCGGCGTCCAGTCGGAGCCGTTGGACGTCGGGCGTGAGCAGCGCCTGGTCACCCGCGCGATCCGACATGCACTCCATGTCCGCGACCGAGGATGCTGCTTTCCCGGCTGCAACCGGCCACCGGCCGATTGCGACGCCCACCACATCCGACCCTGGCAACGGAATGGGCCGACATCGCTGGACAATCTGGTGTTGTTGTGTCCCCAACACCATAATTTGTGCGAACCGGGCAACGGGCCGGAAGAACTCCGTTGGGGGGTGCGTATCGGAACCGACGGAATTCCGGAAGTCATCCCACCACGATTCGTCGACCGCGAACGACGACCCCGGCGGCATCAACGATTCAGAACACCCGACGGCTGAGGCGCGGCGCGAGCCTGCTCGCGGACAGGGGCGTCGCGGGTGCGTGATCGGCCAGAGGCAAGGGCCGGGTCACAGTTGGGTGGAGAGCGATGCCGGGGGCGAGGGCTGCGCTGAGAGTGACACGGGGCCGGTCGAGGGGCTGCGCGGAGAGCGATGCGGGGCGGTCGAGGGCTGCGCGGAGAGTGACACCGGGCCGGTCGAGGGGCTGCGCGGAGAGTGACGCGAGGCCATCGAGGGGGCTGCTCGGGGAGACGCAGGGGGCGGTCGAGGGCTGCTGGGGTCGGGTGCTGGATCGGCGCGAGCTCCCTCCCGCGTACGCGCACTAGGCTGACCCGGAGGAGATCGCGGACGGAGGATTGCTCGAGTGGCTGAGGTGGACCATGTCGCGGCCGTGCCACGGCTACGCTGGCCCACCCGCGAAACCCTCGCCGGCTATTGGAGCGACCTGACCGCCGCCTGGCGGGTGCCGGCGGTGAAGCGTGGCCTGTTTGCTACGTTCCTGCTCTTCCTCGGTTCGCTGACGCCGGCCTATCTACCGCAGAACAGCCCCTGGTGGGAGCCGATCCGGGCGCTGGGCTGGGACACCTGGCCGGCGAAGGTGATCGGCACCGCACTGGTCGTGTCCGCGGTCGTGCTGCTGGTCAGCGCCTGGTTCCGGCTGCGTCCGGGGTTGTACCTCGACTTCAAGCATTGGGCGGTCTGCCTGATCTGGAGCCTGCCGCTGCTGTTCGCGCCGCCCATCTTCAGCCACGACGCCTATTCCTATGCCGCGCAGGGCTGGCTGTTGCACAACGGGCTCAACCCCTACGAGACGCCGGTCAGCGTGCTGCCCGGCGCGTTCGCCGACCAGGTGGCGTGGGTGTGGCGCTACACGCCGGCGCCCTACGGTCCGCTCAGCCTGCAGATCTCGCACCTGATGGTGCTCGCCGGCGGCCTCGACCCGTACGTCTCGACCCTGCTGATGCGCATCCCGGCGCTGATCGGCGTCGTCCTGATCATCTACTTCCTGCCGCGCCTGGCCGCGCGACTGGGCACGGACGTCCAGCTCGCCGCCTGGTTCTCCACGATCAATCCGCTGTTGATCATCGACCTGATCGGCGGCATGCACAACGACGGGCTGATGATCGGCCTGATCATCCTCGCGCTCTACCTGACCCACCGCCGGCCCCAGCAGTTCTGGCTCGGCGCGATCATCATCGGTGTGGCCGCCGCGGTGAAGCAGCCGGCCCTGCTGGCCGCCTACCCGGTGGCGCTGATCGGGCTGCCCTGGCAGTGGAACACCCAACACGTGCTGAACAAGGTCGCCCGGGCCGCGCTGTCCTCGGTGATCGCGATCGGTACCTTCGCGCTGATCTCGGTGGCGACCGGACTGTACTTCGGCTGGATGAACGCCATCGACGTCCCCGGCCGGGTCGTCACGCTGGCCCCGCTGTCACTGCTCGGTGAGGGGATCCGCCTGCTCTGCGTCGCGGCCGGACGCCCCGAGCTCGGCACCCAGATCGCCGGCGGCCTGCTGGTGGCCGGCGTCGTGGTGTCCGCGCTGATCGTGGCCTACCTGGCCGTGACCGTGGCACGCCGGCGTCCGGTCACCTTCCTGTCCTGGTCCTACCTGGTGGTGGCGTTGCTGGGTCCGGCGCTGCACTCCTGGTATCTGCTCTGGGGCGGGCTGCTGTTGCCGCTGACCAAACCCACCGAACGGGTCCAGAAGGTGGCCGTCGCGGTGACCAGCGTCCTGCTCGGCTACGGCGCCGGCAACCTCGCCTGGCGCAACGACACCGGCATCGCGCTCGGCCTGGCCGGCCTCGCATTGATCATCACCCTGCTGGTCCGCTACTTCGACGAACACCGCACGATGGGAGCCCACACATGAGCGAGGACGTCCTGTTCGAGGTCTCCGGCGGCGTCGGCCGGATCACGCTGAACCGGCCACGGCAGATCAACGCCCTCACCACCGCGATGCTCGCCGCGATCGGCGATCGGCTCGCCGACTGGATCGACGACGATGCCGTCGAGTGGGTGCATCTGACCGGGGCGGGGGAGCGCGGGCTGTGCTCCGGCGCCGACGTCCGGGCGCTGCGTGCCGACCTGGCCGAACGCGGGGAGGCGGCCGCCGAGGTGTTCTTCACCATCGAATACGCCGTCGACGCCCTGATCGCCAACTACCCCAAGCGGGTCCGCGCCGACCTGTCCGGCATCACCATGGGCGGCGGGTTGGGGCTCTCGGCCCACTGCTCGGAACGGATCGTGCGCGCCGACAGCCGGCTGGCGATGCCCGAGACGATCATCGGGCTGTTCCCGGACGTCGGCGTGCTGTACGAACTGTCCCGGGCGCCGGGGGAGTTGGGCACTCATCTGGCGCTCACCGGCGGCAGCGTCGGGGCCGCGGACGCCGTCCTGGTCGGCCTCGCCGATCACGCCGTCGGAGACGTCGGAGAGGGCGTGCTGCCCGGGCAACGCGGCTGGATCGACGAATGCTACGCCGGCGACGACGCCCTGGCCATCGTGCGCCGGCTCGAGGACCACCCGGCCGCCGAGGCCCGCGAGACGGCCACGATGCTGCGGCAGCGCTGCCCGTTCGCGGTCACGGTCACCCTGGCCGCCCTGCGGCGGGCCGCCACGCTGCCGGACGTCGCCGCCGTGCTCGGTCAGGACCTCGCCCTGGCGGTGCCGACGGTGCTGCGTCCCGACTTCTCCGAGGGCGTCCGCGCCCAGGTGGTCGACAAGGACCGCAAACCGGCCTGGCAGCCCGCGCGCCTCGAGGACGTCGACCCGGCCGAGGTGGCCGCGCTGTTCCGCGACCTGGGCTAGGGCCGGGACCGTGCAGATCCCGGCGTTCGCGGCATGACGAGAGGCGCTCGGATCACGAGGTTCTTCGGTGACGAGGGCGTTGTGACGAGCGACTTCGTCGGCGTGAGGGAAGCGCTCGCCCAGCTTGCGGAGTAGGGTGGACACACGGCGATGGGGCTCGCCGACAACCGCGAATGCTGACGGTCCCTGGTGAGACGACGGGACGCTGTCATGAACACCACACCGCTGACCGAACGGTCCTTCGAGCCGAACCCGCCCCCCGCGAGCGATTCCGGACTCGCCATGCCAAGCCTGCTGTACGTACCCGAGCGGACGCCGGGCACGGCCGACCCCACGCCGTACCTGGCCGACCTGCACCTGGACGCGGTGATCGCCGCGATGGCGCCCGGGCCCTTCCAGCGCACCGTCTGGGAGAACCCGCCCAACGATCTCGCCGAGGTGATGCAGCGCCAGGAGGTGCTGCGCGACCTGCGCCGACCGGCCATTCGAGACGCCGCAACGCATTTCGCCGCCGCCGTGACGGACGCGGTCGGCGCGCTCACCTCACCATCGCGGGATCACTACCGGCTCTGCGGCGAAGTGCAGGTGCTGGCCGCGCTGCACCGCTTCGCGGAGGCGGTCCGGGCCTTCGCCGCGGAGCTCGCCGAGCAGATGCCCGCCTCGCCCCGGCTGCGTGACGTGGCGGACGCCCTGGCCGCCCGGGTCGCCGGGCCGCTGTTCGCCGAGCTGGCCGACGGCAGCGCCGTCCTGCTGCACGACCTGTGTGAGCCGTCGGCCGAGCTGGGGGTGGTCGCCGAAACCGTCTGGGCGGACCTCGACGCCGGCCAGTCCGGCTGGGTCCCGCAGGTGGCGGCGCTGCTCGAGCGTCTCGGCAGCGACCCCGGCGAGCCGGTGCCGCACTCCCCGGCGCCGGCGTCCGGGCATTCCCGGCACGGGCCGGCACCCACCCGGCCGGCGGTGCGGCCCCGCCGGGAACCGAACCACGTCGAGGAGCAGGCGCTGGGCCTGATCGCGCAGCTGCGACCCGACACCTTCGCCCGGCTCCGGGCGTTCCTGGCCGCACCGACCGCCACCGTCGACCCGCCCCTGCGCCGCCTGGCCGAGGAGTTGCGCTTCTTCCTCGGCGCCCTGGCGGTGGTCGACGACCTGACGGCGCGCGGCCTGGCCTGGTGCCTGCCGCGGGTGACGTCCGCACCCGGCGCGATCGACGTCCGGGGCCTGGTCGACCTCGCCCTCACGCTGGCCGACCCCACGCTGACCCCGGTGCCGAACGATCTGCGGCTGGCGTCCGAGCAGCGGGTGATGTTCGTGACCGGCCCCAACCAGGGTGGCAAGACCACGCTGGTCCGGGCCGTCGGGCAACTCGCCCACCTGGCCGCACTCGGGCTGCCGGTGCCGGCGGCGTCCGCGACCCTGCCGCTGCATCGGCCGCTGCTCACCCACTTCCCGCGGCCGGACGACCCGGCCCGGCAGCGCGGTGGCCTCGCCGAGGAGTTGGTTCGGTTGCGGGCGGTGCTGGACGCGGCGTCCGCCCCGGCGCTGGTGATCTTCAACGAACTGCTCTCCACCACCTCGGCCGACGACGCCCTCCAGGTGTCGCACCTGGTGCTGCAGCGGCTCGCCGAACTCGGTTGCCGGGTGCTCTGGGTGACCTTCCTGGACGACCTGGTCACGGGCGTGCCCGGAGCGGCCAGCCTGGTCGGCCAGGTCGATCCGGACGACCCGACCCGGCCCACCTTCAGGTTCCGCGCCCAACCGCCGGCCGGCCACTCGCACGCTGTCGTGTTGGCCGCCCGGTTCGGGCTGTCGGCCGACGATCTGCTGGGGCGTCTCGCGCCCACGCCGGACGAGGGGAGGCTGCCATGAGGGTCCGCCTGCTGTTCCGCGAGCGGAACGCCGACCTGACCGCCGCGCCGCCCGAGGGAACCGACGAGTTGATCGCCGACCTCGACCTGGCCCCGGTGCTCGAGGCCATGGAACCCGACCGCGACCTCGACGACCTGTGCCCGGCGGTGCTCTTCCGTCCGCTGGTCGACGCCGGCGAGATCGCCTGGCGCCAGCAGGTGCTGGCCGACGCCCTCGCCGACCCCGCCCTCATGCTCACCCTGTTCGACCTGGCCGGGCGGGCGTTGCAGAGCCAGCGGGCGTTGTGGATGTACGGCGGCCGCTCCGCCGATTCGCTGCTGACCAAGGCCCGCTCCGGGCTCGAGGCACTGCTGCCGCTGCTGCGCGAACTCGCCCGGTTCGCCGCCGAACGGCTGACCGGCGTCCGTTCGGCGGCACTCACCGAGCTGGGGGAGCGCCTGGTCGCCGATCTGGACGCCGCCTACCTCGACCGGGTGGCCGAGCTGCTGCGCCAGCTGCGCTTCCCGGACGGCATGACGACCCGGGTGCGGGTCCGGCCGTCCGGACTGCTGGGCACCCCGGAACTGCTGCCGCCCCGCGCCGTGTCGTGGTGGGCGCACCGGTTCGCCCGCCCGGGCCGGGTGCGCTTCGAACTGCCCGAGCGGGACGAGGCCGGCGCCCAGGCGCTGGACAATCTGCGCAACGACGGCCTCTACGACCTGGCGTCCACGGTGAACCGGATCCACGACCAGCTGGTCGCCTTCTTCACCCAGTTGCGGGGTGAGACCGGCTTCTACGTGGGCTGTCTGCAGTTGCACGACCGGCTGACCCGGGCCGGGGTAGCGGTGTGCTGGCCCGAGGCGGCCGCGTCCGGCGACGAGCTGGACGCCGAGGGCCTGGTCAACCTCAGTTCCGTCGTCCGCGGGGGGCCCCGGCCGGTGCCGAACGATCTGGTGCCGCAGCCCTCGGTGGCGCCGCACCTGCCCCTGGCCATCCTCACCGGCGCCAACCAGGGCGGCAAGACCACCTTCCTGCGCAGCATCGGCTGCGCGCAGCTGCTGTTGCAGGCCGGCCTGTTCGTGCCCGCCGTCCCCTATCGGTCCAGCCCGGCGCCCGGCCTGCACAGCCACTTCCGCGGCGCCGAACAGGACGACCCGGGCGCCGGCAAGCTGGCCGAGGAGCTCGGCCGGATGAGCCGGATCGTCGATCGCTGCCGACCGGGCGACCTGCTGCTGATGAACGAGTCGTTCTCCTCCACCGACGAGCTGCAGGGCACGTTCATCGCCGCCGAGATCGTCGACGCGCTGCTCGCGCACCGCGTCCGGGTGGTGCTGGTCACCCACTTCCAGCGGCTCGCCGTCCGCTACCTACACCGGCCGGGCGTCCGGTTCCTGCGGGCCGAGCGGCTCCCGGACGGCGTCCGGACGCATCGGCTGCTGCCGGGTGCGCCCGAGCCGACCAGCCACGCCCTGGACATCTTCCGGCAGGTGATGGTCGCGGTCGAACCGGGGGAGCCCGGGCAGGCGGCGGAGCGCGGAAGGTGGGTGGCCGGCGGGGCGCACACCGTGGACGAAGGAGGATCGCGATGACCGAGCTGTATCTGTGCCGGCACGGCCGGACGGCGCTGAACGCGGCCGGCGTGCTGCGTGGCCGGCTCGACCCCGACCTGGACGAGGTCGGACGCGCCGAGGCCGCCGCCCTGGCCGGGCGGCTGACCGGGACCGGTCCGGACGGGCCGCTCGGCGCCGCACCGGTGCGCGTGGTGGCCAGCCCGCTGCGTCGCGCGCTGCAAACGGCCCGCCCGCTGGCCGATGCGGTCGGCGTCCCGGTGGAGAGCGATCGGCGGCTGATCGACCGCGCCTACGGACGCTACGACGGGACGCCCGCCGAACCGCTGATCGCCGAGTTCGGGTCGCTGGACGCCGCCCCGGGCGTGGAGCCGGCCGAGGCCGTCCGCACCCGGGCCCTGGACGCCGTCGCGGCCTGGGCGGCCCTGGCCGAGGCCGGCCCGGTGGCGCTGGTCAGCCACGACGCGATCCTGCGCCTGCTGCTGGACGCGCTCGTGCCCGGCGCCACCGGCGGCCAACTGGACACCGGCGGCGCCGTCCTGCTCAGGCAGCAGGGGAACCGGTGGCTACTGGTCGGCGGTCCTGACGGCCGGGCAACCAGGGATCGGCGGTCATGACCCAGTAGCCACCGGAGTCGGTCACCCCCGGCGGGGTGGTTTCAGCGGCCGTAGGGCAGCGCGGGATCGCCGACCTCGATCTGGATCAGCCGGTTGTACTTGGCGATCCGCTCGCCGCGGGCCGGGGCGCCGGTCTTGAGCTGCCCGCAGCCGGTCGCGACGGCCAGGTCGGCGATGAAGGTGTCCGGGGTCTCGCCCGAGCGGTGCGACACCATCTGGCCGTAGCCGGCGTCGTGACAGATCCGCATCGCCTCGAGGGTCTCGGTCACGGTGCCGATCTGGTTGACCTTGATCAGCGCGGCGTTGCCGATGCCGTCCGCGATCGCGGCGGCGATGATCGCCGGGTTGGTGCAGAAGTTGTCGTCGCCGACCAGCTGGACGCGGCCGCCCAGCTCGGCGGTGAGCCGCTTCCAGCCCTCGGGATCCTGCTCGCCGAGGCCGTCCTCGATGCTCCAGATCGGGAAGCGGTCGACCATCTCGCCGTAGCGGGCGATCATGTCCGCGCTGGACAGCTGGGCGCCGTTCACCCGGTAGCCGCCGTCGGAGTAGAACTCGGACGCCGCCGGGTCGAGCGCGATGCCGACGCCCTCGGCGCCGGTCGGGTAGCCGGCCGCCTCGATCGCCTCGACGATCAGCGCGAGCACCTCCTCGGGTTCGGCCAGGTTGGGGGCGAAGCCGCCCTCGTCGCCGAGACCGGTGGAATGGCCGCCGGCGGCCAGCAGCTTCTTCAGCGCCTGATAGACCTCCGCCCCCGCACGGACGGCCTCACGCAGCGACGATGCACCCAGCGGGCAGACCATGAACTCCTGGAAGTCGAGCGGGTTGGGGGCGTGGGCGCCGCCGTTGAGCACGTTGAAGCAGGGGACGGGCAGCCGAGGCGCCTGGCCGACGCCCGGCAGCCATTGGTACAGCGGGACGCCGGCCGACGCGGCCAGCGCGCGGGCCAGGGCCATCGACGTCCCGATCAGCGCGTTCGCGCCGAGCCGCGCCTTGTTCGGGGTGCCGTCCAGGTCACACATCGCGACGTCGACCGCGGCCAGATCGGACCAGTCGCGACCCGACAGCGCCGCGTTGATCTCGGTGTTGACGTTCTCGGCCGCCTTGGTGACCCCCGCGCCGCCGAAGCGGGCCGGGTCGCCGTCGCGGAGCTCCACCGCCTCGCGCGATCCGGTGGAGGCACCGGAGGGGACGCCGGCCTCCGCGGTGGTGCCGTCGGCCAGCCGCACCGAGACGGTCAAGGTCGGACGTCCGCGGGAATCCAGGACCTCGAGTGCCTGTACCTGCTCGATTTCGAAAGCCATCGCCGGCCCCTTTCGTGCTGTCGGAGCCCCCACCGTGAGAGCCCCGGGTGTGCAGCCCGGCCGGCGATGAAAGGGGAGTAAGCGGTCTCCCCACCATCGCGGCAGCCGAGCTGCACACGAGGTAGGGACCGTTGGTCGCCGAAGCGACTGTTCGCTTGATGCGGGCGAGCCCCACCGCCCACGCGTGACTCTAGCGGATCGTCGCCCCTTGTGGGGGTTGTGAGCCTGGTCATCCCGGGATCGATCCGGGATCTCGGCGTGGAGCGTCGGCTGGTGCTGGGATCCCGGCGATCGCCGGGATCACGGGGTGCCGCGGGACGACGGGGTGGCGGCGGGATGACGGGGTGCCGCGGGATGAGCGGGTGGCCGTGGGATGACCTGGCGCGCCGGTCAGGACGTCCCGAACAGGGTGGTCAGGAAGGGGTTCCCGAACAGCCCGGCGGCGTCCAGTCCCTTCAGCGTCGCAGCCTCCCAGGCCCAGTCGTCCGAGGCCGCCCGGCCCTCGCTGAGGGTGCTGCGGACGTGGGCCAGGAAGTCCGTGGACGTCCACGGGCCGCCGGCGGCGGTGTAGGCCCAACCCTTCGACCACTCGGGCAGCAGCCGGCCCGCGGTGCCGCTGAACCGGCCCACCAGCCAGGTCTCCAGTTCGGCGTAGAACTGGTCGGCGCCCGGGGTCCCCGGAATGGTCAGGACGTCGAACCAGACGGCGACGTCCCAGCCGTTGGCCCGGTCCGTCGCGTCCTGGCTCAGCGCCGAGATCACCGGGCTCTCCGCGCCCGCGACACCGACGGTGGCCGGGTCGTCCAGGCCGGTGACCCGCAACTCCAGCGCGGAGTTGACCGGGTAGCTGCCGCGCGAGGCGTAGGTCGCGAGCATCGCCGAGTAGGTGCTCGTCAGGTCGTGCACCGCCTGCTGGACGTCGGAGCGCCGCAGGTGGATCGCGTACCCGTTGGCGGTCACCCGCAGCGTCGTCGCCTGAATGTAGAGCAGGCTGTTCTTGGACGGGCCCCAGATGTCCCGGGAGACCGGGTAGCTGCCGGCCACCCCGGCCCAGTTCCTGCCGTCCAGCCCGTTGGCCGTGACCAGGGCGGCCATCTTCCCCACCGACGGGGTGAGCGACGGATCGCCGTTCACCAGCGAGGTGATCAGGCTCTGCAGGCCGTCCGGCACCACGTCGGCGAACGGGTAGTTGAACGGGGTGCTGACCGCGATCGAGCCGGACGGCTGGGTCGGCGCGACCTGCCAGGTGTGCAGCCACGGGTTGTCGCTGAACGGGTACCAGATCACCTCCACCCGCCCGAGCCGCGCCAGGAAGTCGGCGAACGAGTTCGCCGGCACCGGGTCGGACGCCGTGGGTTGGGCGAAGATGGTGCCCTCGGGCAGGTCGGTGATGCTCAGGCAGCGCAGGTTGTAGTTGTCGACCACCTGCAGGGTCGCCTCCAGCACCAGCGTCCGGCCGAGGTGGGCGAGCACCGCTTTCGCGGTGGCGTCGCCGCGGGTCAGGGTGCGTTGCGCATAGCGGGTGCCCGGGTTGGCCGGATCGGTGCCGACCAGGGTCAGCTCGACCACCTGGTTGCTCAGCGAGCCGTAGCTGGCGGCGAAGGCGTCCGCGGGCGGGGTCGGGATCGCCGTGCCGTGCGCGCCGATCGCCAGGACGCCGCCGACGGTCAGGTCGCCCGGCGCCGGGGTATGCGGGAAGGAGTACCCGGGCGCGGCCCCCTTGCCGCCCGGCTGCTGCTCCAGGAAGGTCAGCAGGTCCAGCATGATGGCGCCGGCACCCACCTTCACCCGGGTGGGCAGGCCGTCGCCGGCCGGCAGCAGTTCCATGCCCGCGAAGCCCTTGGTCAGGTCGATCAGCAGCACCCGTTCACCGGGGGACGCCGTCGGCGTCAGGGTCAGCGGCGACCAGCCGTGCGCCACCCCGCGCGGCCGCAGCTGATAGGCGTTGTCCTGTGCCCAGTTGCAGACCAGCGCCACGTCGTCCGCGGTCAGCGGCGCGCAGGTGAGCATGCCTGGGCGGACGATCTGACGGTCCCAGTTCCGGTACTGCAACAGGTTCAGCGGCACCTGTGCCGGGAAGCCCGGGAGGTTGGGCCGGCCGGTGGGCGGATCGAGGGCGTCCGCGGTCACCGTCCAGTCGAAGAGCGTGCCGTGCACGCTGTAGTGCTGGGTCCGGCCGTTCATGGTCAGCTGCACCGGCTCCGGGTCCGAGGGAGGGCTGTGCCGGAGATTCCCTTCCACATCGACCAGGGGCCGGACGACGGTCCCCTCGGGCCACGGCAGCTCGGCGAGATCCACCGTCGCGGATTGGGTGACCAACAGGTGCGCCGAGAGACTCTCCCGGTACGGGCCCGCGCTGGCGCTGAAGTCCAGCACCACCCCCGCCGAGTTGGTCAGGGTGATGCGCTGCGCTTGGATCATGGCCTTCTCCGATCGTCCGGCGCGGGTCAGAGGTAGCTGATCACGTAGTTGACCGCGGCGTTGCGAGGACGCGTCTCCGCGCCGCCGGTGGCCGTGGTCGAGGCGCCGGTGGTGTTGTTCTCCGCGTACACCCCGGGGGTCTCCAGGCCGCCCTTGTTGATGATGTGGTAGTCGCCGCCCGCGCTGGCATAGGTATGGGTGTGGGCCTGCAGCCCGCCCGGCTGCATCGAGCCGACCGCGTCGCCGCTGTTGCCGGGGATCGCCAGGGACGGCTGCGGCGGCGTCCGGGTGGCGGCGTTCGGGTCGACCCCGGCGCCGCCGTCCGTGCCGCGGTGGAAGATGCCCCGGTAGTCGGGGACGCAGAACGTGGTCTTGGTGCCGCCGTAGGAGGTGCCGATGACCTTCATCAGCGCCTGATATTGCGGATCGGTGTTGCCCAGTGCCCGCCCGTCGCAGGGCAGGTAGCCCTGGGCGATCAGGGCGGCTTCGGACGTCGGGGTGAGGGAGCCGGCGTAGGGGAGCACGGAGCCCACGGGGTACAGCGAGG
>WBZS01000639.1_pt1 | contig 39311 bp, 33 predicted proteins | sample 5204201 | NCBI WGS metagenome assembly WBZS01 (sample SAMN12344357, study PRJNA552823) | activated sludge metagenome | biome: Activated sludge suspended growth; feature: Nitrification reactor; material: Wastewater; isolation source: activated sludge from nitrification reactor of wastewater...
CCTGGTTGGCTTCTGCAGCGCCCGCGGTTTTGCCGGGAAATTGGGCAAAAAACGGAGTGGCACACGGGTCGGGGCAGAGCCCCGACCCGCGCGCCACTCCGTTTTTGCCGATCTCCTCCCGAAGAGGACGTGAAGTTACCGATTCGGGTGACTCAGGGCAGCACGGTCCAGGGATTGATCTGGCCGACGCCGGTCTGGAAGAGCTCGAAGTGGAGATGGGGTCCCGTGGAGTTGCCGGTGCTGCCCGACGCGCCGATCACCTGCCCCTGTGTGACGACGTCGAGGCAGCTGACGTAGAACTGGCTCAAGTGAGCGTAGGCCGAGAACCAGCCGGTGCCGTGGTCGATCACGATGAAGTTCCCGTAGCCGTAGTTGTTCCAGCCCGCGTAGACGATCTGGCCTGAATCGACCGCGTACAGCGGCGACCCAAGCGCGGCATTGAAGTCGAGACCGGGGTGGCGCCAGGAGTAGTCGTAGCCGCTGAGGAAATGGTCATTGGCCGGCCAGATGAATGTGCCGGTCCCGGCCGCGGCATATTGCGTACCCGTATCGCACGCGCCCGGACCGAAGTAGCCTGGGGCACCCGGCAGCACCGGCTCCCACACGCCGTAGTTCGACAGGATCGGCGTGGCGGTCAGCACGGGCTCCCAGGTCGCCGTCGGCAGGGTCGTGGCCTCGAGCTCAAGCGGCAGGGCCAGGTCGCGCGCCTGTTCGCCGGTGCGCGCGCCCGCCAATCGCAATGGGCGGAGCGCCGCCAGAGTCAGGTTGGTCGGCCGGGACACCTGCCCCAGCGTGTTCGCGACCTGCAACAACGCCGCGATGAGGATGGCGTCGGCGATGACGAGCACCAGCAACCATTGCCGCTGGCGCTGTTCAGCCACCTGCCGGCGCGTCAGCGGTCGCGTTCCGGCGCGCGGCATCGCCACCGAGCCGCCCCAGGCCAAAGCCTGCGATGAGAACCCCAATGTCATGCTGATCTCGGCCCGCAGGGCATCGGCGAGCTGGAGGCTCTGCCGCTCAACCCGGCGCCAGGCGAGACGGCGCTGCCGATCCAATCGAAGCCAATGGGGTTGGGCAAGGGTCAGGCTCTGCTGCCAAAAGGCATGCAGGCGAAGGCCAAGGTTCGAATTCCGGAAAGAAACCCAGGCCCTGACTGACTGCGTTCGCGCCACGGTGCTCAGATCGAGGCCCACTGCGCGCAAAACGACCCACACTTCAAGCAGCCGCGCCACACCATCCAGCGCTCGCTCACGACCGAGCTCCCACCCGAGCGCGGCCCTCGCCCGGGCCCAGGCCCAGGCCAGACGCGACGCCAGTTGCCCGGCCGCCGAGAAGTGACTCAGGGCCTCGCGCAAGCGCTCCATACCAAGCTGAAACAATTCGCCGGGGGTGGGCGCCGGTCGGAAGGAAAGTGTCTCGCTAAAGGTAGAATCTGGTGTGAGCAGCATGCGCTGATGTTACTTTTGTCGAGTTGAATCGCCGATAAAACCCGTGTAAAGATCAGGTTTGAATTCTGTTTTGGCCTTCATGTAACGAGGCGCGTTGTGCGCTATGATGTCGGGCCTATGGGTCAAGCTCGCCCCCACAAACGTCACCGCCCTGCTCGTGGCTGGATGCGCCTGGGCACGCTGGTGCGCTTCACCGTCGCGATGGGCCTGCTCGCCACCGGCGGCGTACTGGGCACGCGCCTGTACACCGGTTTGCGGTACGGCAGTTCGATCTACACGCCCGAAGAGGCGCCGAGCCGACGGGTCGCCCTGGTCTTCGGCGCCGGCCTGCTCCGCGACGGGCGACCGACGGCCGTGCTCTACGATCGCGTCGCAGCGGCCGCGGCCTTGTATCAGGCCGGCAAGGTCGACAAACTGTTGATGAGCGGGGACAATCGCTTCGTCGAGTACAACGAGCCGGCCGCGATGCGCCAGGCAGCCATCGAGCTGGGCGTGCCGGCCGAGGATATCGTCCTCGACTACGCCGGCCGACGGACCTATGACTCGTGTTATCGCGCGCGCGCGATCTTCGGCCTGAGCGACGTCATCCTGGTCACGCAGGCCTTTCATCTGCCGCGGGCCCTGTTCCTGTGCGAGTCGCTGGGCCTGCACGCGATCGGCGTGGCCTCCGACCTGCGCGCCTACCGGCGTAGCTCTCAAACGATCTGGGCGGCGCGTGAGCTGTTCGCGACAGCCGCAGCGGTGTGGGACGTGGTCGTCGCCCGCCCTCTGCCGGTGCTCGGAGAGCCCGAGCCCATCGAATAACTTGCTGCGCGATCCACCGCAGCCGATCAAGGAGCTTCTCGTTATGGATCGTGAGACCGCGTACGGTATCGTCACCGAATTCGTCAAGAACGACGGGCTGGTCCGACACATGCTGTCGGTCGAGGCCGCGATGCGCGCCTACGCCATCAAGTTCGGCGAGGATCCGGAGCCCTGGGGTCTGGCGGGCCTGTTGCACGACTTCGATTGGGAGATCCACCCGACGCTCGAGCAGCATCCGCAGGCCGGCGCCCCGATCCTGCGCGAGCGCGGTGTGCCCGAGGAGATCATCCGCTGCATCCAGAGCCACGCCGATCACACCGGCGTCGCCCGTGAGAAGCCGATGGATAAGGTGCTCGCCGCCGTCGACGAGCTCACCGGCCTGATCACGGCGTGCGCGCTGGTGCGCCCCTCGCGCAGCCTGAGCGACCTCACCGCCAAGTCGGTCAAGGGCAAGTGGAAGGACAAGGCCTTCGCCGCCGGCGTCGACCGGGCCGAGATCGAAGCGCATGTGCGCGCGCTCGGCGTCGACCTCACCGAGCACGTCACGTACACGATCGAGGCCATGCGCCCGATCGCGCCCCGGCTCGGCCTCGACGGCTCACTGGCGACGCCGCAGGCGTCCTGAAACGAGAGAGGTCCCGACCGCGCCCTGGGCAACAATCCGGCGGCCCGTAGCCCCTGCCGACGATCATCCCGCCGGGTTGTATTGCGCGGCGGCGGCCTTGAGGTCCGCGGCGATGCGCTCGCGCAGCCAGTCGGGCTCGAGCACACGCACCTGCGAACCCCAGCTGCGGATCCACGGTTGCATCTCGAGCGGCTCCGACACGCGCACGCGGAGCACCACCCCACCCTCGGCCGTCGATTGCAGGTGTTGGCTGGGATGCCAGCGCCGTTCTCTCACGAGCGCGGTCACCGCCGGTGCGAATTGCAGGGCCACGGCCGTCACCGACGCGCCGGTCATAATCCCCCAACTGGTCGCGAGATGGGCCTCGGCATCGAAACCGGCCGGCGGCGTGTACGCCTCCTCGAGGACGACCGCGGTCTCGAGCCGATCGAACTTGAACGTGCGGATCTCGTGCACCGACTCGTCATAGCCGATCACGTAGATGCCGTTTGCCGTCGGTTCAAGCGCGTACGGCGCCACCACGCGCTCGCGCACCGCGCCCTTCCCTGCGGCGCGATAGCCGATCCGCACCTTGCGCCCCCGCCCCCAGGCGTCCGTCAACGTCTCGAGCACCTGCACACGATGGAGGCCATCCTCACGGCGTTGGACCCGTTCGGCCGCCCGCGAGAGATGGGCCGTCATCGGTTGCGGCAGAACCGCCGCCAGTTTGCGCAGCGCGGAGCTGATGTGCGGGTTGCGCTCCGTCGTCATACGCGCCAGCAACAGACCCGCTAACACCAGGGCCATCGCTTCATGGAAAGAAAGCCGCAGGTTGGCCATGTAGCGGGTGCGGTCGACGCCGAACGCCCCGGTCTGTTGCCAGAGCGGCACGCCCTGTTCTTGCAGGAAGTCGAGATCCCGGTAGACCGTGCGGCGATCGACGCTGAGCTTCTCGGCGATGTCCACCGCCGACAACCCCTCTGGCGCCAACAACAGCAACTCCTCGATCTCACGCAATCGCGCCGTTCGCGTCGCCTGTCTGGCCATGCCCCCTCCTTCGCACAGGTGTTCTATGACGCGATTGTAGCACCGGTTGGTGACAAGTAATGACACCCTAGGCGCAAGTCCCTGTGGCGTCGGCCACACCCGGACCGGCGCACGCGGCGGGGTTCTTCGCGCCGATGAGAAGGTTGCTCTACCGCACGAAGTTGGGCAAAACGAAGGGTGCGCGGGTCGGGGCTCCTCCCCGACCCGCGCACCCTTCGTTTTTGCCTGTCTCTTGCCGAAAGGGCTGAACGCGGATTTCGTCGCCAGCTGCTTTTAATCATGAGGGGCAATGGCCCTGGCACATCGTCTCAGGGAATCGCTTCTAAACCAAACACGGCATGTTTTGCCGCGGATTGCGCGGATGTCGCGGATTGTGGAAACCCGCTCCCCATCTGCGAAATCCGCGCAATCCGCGGCAAATTAACGTCGAAGCCAATTGAGGTGCGATTTCCGTGCACATCGTCTGAGCCGGCGCCTGGTACCCATTTCCGGCTGCTATAATCCTTGTTTGCTATGGCAAAGACTAAGTCAACCCAACCTGTGGGCCCGAGCCTGTGCCCGGTGTGCGGTTCGCGTGTCGGGGCGGCGGCCACCCGTTGCCTCGTGTGCGGCGCGGATCTCGCCCAGAGCAAGCCCGGCCAGGTGCGGGCGGGCTCGCTCGGCGCCCGGCCCCTGACCCTGGCCCAGGTAGGCCTGCTGGTCGGCGTCGTCGTGTTGCTCATCGTGGGTGCCGGCTTCCTGGCGGTGGCTCTGGGCTATTTCGACCCCAAGCAGTTGACGGATCCGCCGACTGCCACACCGACTGTGACGGCTACCGTGCCGCCGACCTCGACCGGCACGCCGGCCCCGACCGAAACGCCGGCCCCGACCGAAACCCCGTTGCCGCCGCGCGATTACGTCGTGCAGACCGGGGATACCTGTCTGGCGATCGCCTTCAACCTTGGCGTGTCGGTCAGCAGCATCGTCAGCACCAACCCGGTGCTGGGTGCCGCCTGCCAGCTGCCTCCGCCCGGCCAGACGATCAAGGTGCCCTATCCGACTCCCACGGCTTCGCCCTTCCCGACCGCCACGCTGGCGTCGGGCATCAGCGACTCGACCGCCGTGCCTCGTGTGACCCACACCGTGGTCGAGGGCGACAACCTGGCCGCGATCGCGCGCCGCTACGGGATCGCGGTCGAGGACATCGTCGAGGTCAACGGCCTGCCCAGCGCCGATGTGCTCCAGGTCGGCCGCGTGCTCGTCATCCCGATCGAACGCGCGATCACGCCGGGCCCGACCTCCACGCCGACGCCGTTCCCGCCGTACCCGCCGGCGAACCTGCTCGTGCCCGCCGACGGCCAGTCGTTCGGGCCCGGCGAGCCGGTCTCGCTGCAATGGGTGTCCGTCGGCGAATTGCGCCCCGGCGAGGCCTATCAGGTGACCATCGAGGACGTGACCTGTCAGTGCGCGCGCGCCTGGACGGCGGTGGTGGCTGACACGCGCTACACGATGCCCACCGATACTCAGCCGGGCGACGATCGTCCGCACGTCTACCGCTGGTTCGTGATCCCGGTGCGCATCCGTCCCGGAACAGAAGGCCCGAACGCCGTGTACGACCCGGCCTCCGATCGCGCGAGCGCGGCCCGCACCTTCATCTGGCAACGCGAGCCGACGCCCTGACCGATCGCCATGCAACGACTGCGCATCAGCTGGCTCGGTCTGCTCGCCCTGCTCTGCCTGCTCGGGGCCGGCATCTTCGTCGCGCTACAGTTGATCCAATACAGCCGATCGTTCGATCAGCTGCCGAGCGGGCTCTCGCTGGGGGGTGTCCCGGTGGGCGGCCTGACCGAGGTCGAGGCGCGCCAGCAGGTTGTGGCCGTCTACAACAGCGACATCGAATTGCGCTACCGCGATGCCGTGATCGTGCTCAAGCCGGCCGCCGTGAACTTCGAGGTCAACGCCGACGCCATGCTGCCGCAGGTGGCCAGCCTGCGGGGCACCGAGACGTTCTGGCTCGGCCTCTGGGATTACCTCTGGCTTCGTCCGGCGATCTCGCGCGACGTCGAGCTCAACGCGACCTACTCGCAGGCCAGCCTGCGCCGCATCCTCGACGACATCGCCCAACGTTACGATCAACCCGGCAACGCGCCGGAGCCCGATCCCGAGAACCTGGGCTTCAAGCCCGGCGCGCCCGGCCAGGCCCTGAACATCGATCCGGCCATCGAGCTCATCGACGTGGCGCTGCGCAGCCCGCGCGCCGAGGACCGGGTGATCAACCTGCCGCTCGTCGAACAGACCCAGGTCAACCCCTCCTTCGGCACATTGCACGATCTGTTGATCCAGGACACGCAGCTCTGGGGCTTCTCGGGCGTGATCAGCCTGTACCTGGCCGACCTCCAGACCGGCGATGAGCTGGCCTTTACATTGCAGGGCTCCGAGATCGTGACCGGCCCCGTGGCTTTCAGCGCCATGAGCACGATCAAGATCCCGGTGGCGCTGACTTATTACCTCAAGAGCGACACGGCGCCGACCGAGGGCATCCAGCTGCTGCTGCAACGCAGCCTGGACGAGTCGCAGAACCGGGACACCGATCAGCTCTTGCGGCTGGTCGGTGACGGCGACGGCTACACGGGCACGCGCCAGCTGGTCGAGATGTTGCGCACGCTTGGGCTTGACAACACGTACCTCAGCGGCCTGCTCGATGTGCTCGGCGCCGTGCTCGAGCCCCTGCCGACGCCGGCCAATACGCGCACCGATATCGTGCTCGACCCGGATCCGTACAATCAAACCACGGCCACCGACATGGGTTCGCTGACCGTGATGATCTATCAGTGTTCGCAGGCCAAGGGTCCGCTGTTGCTCGCCTTCGGGGGCAGGATCACGCCGACCGAGTGCCAGCAACTGATCCAGATGATGACCGAGAACGCGGTCGGCCCGATCTTCATCCCGGGCGGCTCGGGCGGCGCCGTGGTCGCGCACAAGCACGGCTGGGACGCGCTGCCTCTGACCAACGCCGGCGACACGGCCCTCGTCTTCACGCCCAACGGCGACTACGCCCTGACGATCTTCCTGCACCAATCCGAGACGATCCTGTTCGACGACGCCAACCGCATCATCGGCCGTCTGGCGCAGGCGATCTATAACTTTTACGCGCAGAAGGATTGACATCGACGGCAGACGGAGAGTCTGCTCCGGGCTCTGCGGTCCGCAGTCAGCCCCTGCGAGCGGCCCGCTTCACCAGCGTCAGTCGATTGACCCCATCGCGGTGGATGTATTCGACCTCGTCCATGACTTGCCGGATAAAGCGCAGGCCGTAGCCGCCGATCGAAAGATCGTCGACGCTGGCGGGCGTGGGTGTTTCGGGGATGCTGTCGGGATCGAAGGGCGGCGCCTGATCGGTGAGGACGACGGTGAGCTCGCCGGGTTGAGCATGCCAGACGACCTCCAGGCCGCCGTCGCCCTCGCCGCCGTACCCGTGTTGAATGACGTTGGTGGCCGCTTCGTCGACGGCCAGCTGGACGTGATCGCGCGCCTGCGCCGACAGATCGGCCGCATCGGCGCCCTCGGCCACAAAGGCGCACAGCCGCTCGAGTTCGGAGTAGTGCGCGGTGATGCGCAGCTCAGCGTTGAGGCGCCGCGTCATGCCGCCCCAACCGCAAAACTGGCTACCGCCGTCTCGACGTCGGTGTGCAGCGAGAAGATCGATTCGAGGCCGGCCAGCTTGAGCACTTCGCTGACCCGCAGCGACGGGCGCGCGATGCGCACATCGCCGCGGTTGCGCCGCGCCGCCTTGGCCGCGGAGACCAGCGCGCGCAGCCCTGCAGACGAGATGTACTCGGCAGCCTCGAGGTCGACGACGATGCGCGGCGTTGCCACATCGGCCACCGCGTGCAGCGCGCCGTCGAGATCGGGGGCCGTGGTGCTATCGATCCGCCCGGCGATGCGAAAGACGTCGACGTCCGACTGACGTTCCCTGACGATGTTCATGGTTCGAATTATACAAACGCTTTGCCGGCGCGCACGCCGGCCAACCGCGTGGCCGCCAGGGCCAGAGCGATCACGATCCAGAACAACGCGCCGGCGGCCTGGAACTCCAGGTTGAAGAAGTAATGGTCGACCACGCCGATCGTCAGCGCCGCGGTCAACGCGCCGAGCGCGCCGAGCCAGACCGGCGTGACCGTGGGGTCTGCGTAGACGGCCTTGCGGCCCAGCAGTGCCCAACCGAAGACGGTGCCGATCAACAACGCGAACGCGGCGATGCCGGTCAGGCCCATCTGCGACGCCATCAGCAGATAGGCGCTCGAGACCCCGAGGTAGAGGTCGGCGGTCGGTGTGCCCGAGAAGCCCACGCCGAAGACGGGATAGCGCCCGATCAACGTGAAAGCGTCCTTGTACTCGCCCAGACGCATCTGGGTCGCCAGGTCCTGCCCCTGCAGGCCCGCGATGATGCGATCGACGTAGCCCTGGGCCGCAGGCAAATAGAGCAGGAGCACGGCGCCGATCGCGAGCACGATCAGCAACTTGCGATAGCGCAGCGCCGCGATCAACGCCAACCCGACGGCCAGACCGGCGAGCGCGCCGCGCGAGAACGTCAGCACCACGCATCCCGCCACAAGACCGAACATCACGATCGCCAGCCAGCGCGGCCCGACGATCGGCCTGCGCGCCACGAGCTGCGGCGCAAGCAGCGCGCCGATCATGGCCAGCATGCCGCCGAGCGCGTTCGGGTCGATGGCGGTCGAGATCGCGCGCTGGTAGTTCGAGGGATCATCCTCGACGTAGCGCAGGACGTTGCCCGAGGGATAGCCGAACGGGCGCAGCGTCGACAGGATCTGGTTCGCCAACTCGGTCGGCATGAAGTACAGGCCGATGCCGATCAGGGCCGAGAGCGCCCCACCCCACATGAGCACACACGCCAGGCCGGTCAGTCTTTCGACCTCGGTGACATGATCGACCAACACAAGCACCAGACCGATGCTGAGCAGTAGCTCCGCAAACTGCCGCAACAGATTGGGCGTCAGCGCGCCGTTGGGCAGACCCGCCACGAAGGCGAAGAACGCCAGCCCGGCGAAGAGCGCCAGCGGCAGGTGCGCGGGGGTCAGCGTCAGCGTGCGGCGGCGGCCGGTCATCCACTGCAGAAGGTAGGTGGCGGCCGCGGCCCCGATGGTCAGATCGAGAAAGGTCGGCGTGAACACGATCTTGAACGGCACCGACCCGTAGGGCAGCAGCATGATCACAAGCAACGTCGCCGCCAGCGCGAAGTCGAGCCGCTGCACGACGATCACGGCCACGCCGATCGCCAGCACCGCCGCCACCGTGAGCAGCGGGCCGGCGAAGCCGATCGCCGCGCCGAGCCCGATCGCCACGACCGCTACCAGCACGCCCAGCCATACGCCGGCGGGCAGCCGCGGGGCCGCGTGAACGGTCTCAGGCAGGGGTGTGGCGCGTTCGGTCACGGATAAACCTCGATCAGAGCGGCGTCATCGGGCCAACGCGAGCCGTCGACCCGCCAGGCGGGCAGCCGCAGCCCGGTGGCGGGATCATACCAGCCGAGCCGCACGGTGTAGGGTCCATCCAAAAGCATTGTGACCGAATTGAAACGTCGGGCTTCGTAAAACGTGAGGCCGGGCACCCAGGCCGTCAGCGGCCAGGCGCCTGCGAGCGTCGGGCCGTCGGCCTGATCGAGCTGTCGGCCGGTCGCGTCGAGCAGATGGGCGAAGAGGGTCTGATCGCTCGGCGTGCCCCCGCCCTCCCACCACAGGTAGAACCCGCCGTCCACAGTCAGTTGCGCGCCGCGCAGGTGCACGGTCGCGGACGCGGCGTCGACGCCACCCCAGCTCGCCGAATCGTCGGCGTGTTCCGTGGAGGGCGCATCGGGTCGCCGCGGCAGAAGGCGCCCGATCGTCACCGTCGGATCCGGGATGGATCCACCCGCGGCCGAGGTCACGGCCAACCGGTTCTCGGGCCGGTCGCGCCACAGCCCGATCCGCAGCGTGAGCAGCGTCGGTGCGTCGATCGGACGCGTGAGCGGCAAGGTGTATCGATCGGCATAGATCGCGCCCGGGATCAGATTGCCGGGCGGCAACAGGCCGCCCCCGGGCCAGGTGTCGATCTGAGTCATGACGCTCTGCTCGCGGCCGTACACGACCAGCGCCAGGATGTCGTCGTGCGTCAACGGAGCGCGGGCGCGCCAGTACAGCGCAAAGTCGAGGGTGTCGCCGATCCGGCGGGGTGTTTCGTCGATGGTGTAGCCGACCAACTCGAGGCCGTCGCCGAGTATGGCATCCACGTGGTTCAGGGCCGCCGGAAGATCCGCCTCGGTCAGCGGCGCCGGAGGCCGGTAGCGCGGCGCGATCACGGCAATCGGCAGGTAGAGCGCCACAGCCGCCAACGCAGCCGGAGCCAGGGCCGTCAGATTGGGGATGCGAAGCTTCGAACAGAGTCTGTGCCAGCCATACGCCAGGCCCAGGGCGAGCGGCGCGATGGCGCCAAACATCAGACGCCCCTGCGACGCATAGGTCTGCCGCGTCCAGCTGATCAGGGCCGCCAACGTCGCCAGCACCAATAGGACCAGCAGCAGCCCGAAGCCGCGGTTGAGCGACGGTGTCCGCCAGGACCGGGCCCGTGCGGCGTCGAACAGGGCCAGCGCTCCGCCCAGCAGCCCGGCCAGGGTCAACACGGCGAACAACGCGTTCACCCAGTCGGGCCCGACGATCGTGAACCCGCCAAACACGCCCCAGAACGAAAGGTAGAAGCCGTACCACTCCTGCGAGATCAGGTCCCACAGCCCGATCGTGCGCGGGCCCGCGATGGCCACCATCGTGGCGGTGCCGAACAGCTCGCCGTACAGGATCAGGTTGCGCGCGTACCACCAGCCGCACACGGCCAACGCCGTGCCGAACATCAGCGCGCCCTCGCGCAGCACATCCGGCAGGGCCGCCCGATACCGGCCGGGCTGAAGCCACGCGCCCCACCCGGCACCAGGCCCATCCGTCCAGCGCAACGCGCGGCCAAGCACCGCCAGACCCGCGATCGGCCAGAGGACCAGGCCGTTGAGCTTCGTGAGGGCGGTCAGCCCGAGCAGCAGCCCCAGCCCTACCGCAGCGCGCCACGGGAGACGACCCGGCCGAACCCAGATGCCGTGCAGCGCGAGCAACATGCCCGTATTGAGCAACATGACGAGGTTGTCGTTGTTGGCCGACGCGTTGATGAACAACATCATCGGGTTGAAGGCCACGATCGCGGCGGCGGCCAGGCCGACCGCGGCACGCCCCGAGACCCGCGCCGCCAGCTCGAAGCTCAGCCAGACGGTCGCGGCGCTCATCAGCAGCGACAGCGCCCGCAACGCCATCGTCAGCGCCCAGGTTTCGCCGGGCGCGGCCTGCGGACGATAGAGGTTGGGGTTGTGCGTCGTGGCCGGGTCGCCCACGCGCGACATCGGGTTCGACGTATGCGCGCTCTCAAAATCCGAGGCCGGCAAGTACGAGGTCGTCAGCCAGCCGATGACGTAGTACAGCGGCGGCTGGCTGCCCTCCTGCGCATACGAGGTGATGTGCTCGCGATCCCGAGTCGGATCTTGAACAGGCAGGCCTTTCCCCGAGCGCAGCCTCACGATCACGCCGACGTGGTGGCCTTCGTCGGAAGCCTCGAAGATCGGGGTCGCCCAGGCGTAGGCGAGCCCGAGCAGAAGGTGCGCGACGACGAGGCCGACCAGCCAGAGGCGAGGCGACTTCATGGCACGACCCGAATCGGTGTGAGGGTGAGCGAGGCCAGATCCGAGGGATAGCCCTCGGCGTTCCACAGGTGCAGCACGGCCTGGGTCTCTGCGTCGTAGAGCACGACCTCGAGCCGGTACTGACCCGGTGGCGTCGCTGGATCGAGCATCAACATGTACGGATCGGCGATGACGCTCCCGGGCTCCCACGCGCCGGTGGGCGCCTGACCGGCCAGCGGCCACTGATCCCACGCGGCCCAACGGGTGAAGTCCGCGCCGCGCACCCGCACCGACACGGCGTAGTTGCGCGCCGGCTTCGAGACGGCCCGCCAGATCAGAGTCGGCTGCAACGTCTCGCCGGCCCGCACGGTGCGTGTCTCGAGCGCGTATCCGACGAGTTCGATCGACCCGCCCCACACGGCGTGGATGGCGTACGGCACGGCCGTCGAATCGGCCACGGTGGTGTCGGGCAGGATCCGGACCGGCGACGCCAGCGTCGCGCTGTCGCCGCCGCTTGGGGTCAAGGCGCGCGCGCCGCTCGCGAGGTCGTACAGTCCGACGACGACGTGCGCGGGCTCCGGCGACGTCACGCCGCGCGGCACAACGAGCACGATGCGGTCGCGCCAGGTCCGTCCGGGCGTCAGCATGTGCGTGGCCAGTGCGCCGCCGCCGGGATAAAGGTCGCGTTGCGCCAGGATCAGGCCGTCGCTGCCGGTCAGATGCACGAACACGCTCCAGTCGCGATCCGGCTGCGCCAACGCCTCCCACGCGAGCTCGACGGCGATTGCGTCGCCCGGGCCGACCTGCTCGGCCAGCACGCGCCCGGAGAGCAGACGCAACGGCCCGAGATCGGCGAGCGGCTCGGTCAGCGCGTCGCGCTCAACCGACGTCAGCGGCGGAGGCGGCGCATAGTGCGGGGCGATCACGACGAACGGCACGACAACGGCCAGCAGCGCCAGCCCGGCCGGGAACAGGCCGAAGAGCAGCGACCGCGCGCGCACGCCCACGACCGGCGCCAGCGCATCCGTCACGACCGTCCACCCCGCAGCGAACAAGAGGCCCAGTGATGCGATCGCGGGGAAGATCAGGCGCCCTTGCGACGCCCAGGTCTGGCTGCTCCAGCGGACCAGGCCGACCAACAACGCCACGATCCAGGCGAGCTGCATGCCCCACACCAGCAGCGCCTCGCGTGTGATCCGACGCGCGCGCAGGGCTTGAACCGCTCCGGCCAGGAGCCCAAGCGTCGCGAGCCCGACCAGGGTGTTGAGCACCGCATAAACCCCATCGGGCATGGCCACGCTGACGCCGCCAAAGAGTCCCCAATAGGCGGCCACAAACCCGACGCGCTCGCCCCACAGCTGCAGCAGGGTCGCCGGCGCCGGCCGGGCTCCGACGATCGCCAGGAACTGGTTCCAGCCCATCCAGTCGCCGTAGAGCTGCCAGTTGCGCCAGTACCACCAGCCCGCGACCGCGACCGCCAGCGCGGCCACGCCCGCCGCCTGCGCGCCGAGGCCGACCAGGCGTCGCGGCGTCAGGCCGCCGAGCCAACCGCGCCCGTGCGCCCACGGCGTCGCGACGAGCACGCCCAAAGCCAGGCCGCCCAGGCCCAAGGCCGATTGTTTGCTCAGCGCGCCGAGACCGAGCAGCACACCCAGCAGGATGTGCCGACGGCCCCAGCCCTCGGGCGGTCGACGCACCCAATCGGCCAGCAGCCAGAGCGTCAACGACGACAGAGCCACGGCCAGCGTGTCGTTGTTGACCGAGGCGCTGATGAACAGGAACATGGGCGTGAAGCCCGCCAACGCTGCGGCGCCGAGCGCGACGTCCGCGCGTTTCGGCCAGGCCAGCTCCGCCAGGCGATAGGTCGCGAGGACGGTCACGGTGCCCAGCAGCACCGAGAGCACGCGGATCACGCGCACCGCAAGCACCGTGCCCGTGAAGATCCAGGTCTCGCCGGGCGCATGCACGACGATGTTGTTGTTGCCGTCGGGGGTGACGATGCCGTTGTCAGTATGGGGATTGAGGACCCGCACGCGGTCGACGTCGCCTGTGTCGATCCAGAAGGTGGCAGCCGCCATCAGCCCGTAGTACAGCGGCGGCTGGCTGCCCTCCTGACGCCACGGCCCGACGTTGGCCGGATCCTGCACCGTCAGCCCCTGCCCGTCCGCGAGGCGCTTGACCATCGGGTAGTGCCAGAGCTCGTCCGACGCCTCGAATAGCGGCGTGGCAAAAGCGTAGACGACTCCGATGATGACGTGGGCGAGCAACAGCAGGCGCAGACGGGTATTCACAGGGAGCCCATTTTACCGGCGCGGCACGCCTCGAGGACCCGCGCCGTCTGCGCGGCAATCGACACCCAATCGTAGCGCGCCGCCAGGGTCCGAGCGCCGACCGCCAGACGCGCCCGGGCCTCGGCATCGACCCGCAGCGCCTCGAGCGCGTCAACCAGCGGCTCGGGCGAGTCGGTCGGCACAAGGCGCAGCGCCTCGCCGCCGCGCAGCTCTTCGACGGTTTGCGGCCCGAGTGTGGACACGATCGGCAGACCGTGCGCCAGGGCCGCCATCAAGGTGCCGCGGCGCAGCGAAGCGCCGTCGCGATACGGCAGGGCCATGACGTCGCAGGCCAGGAGCGCCGCAGAGGTCTCGGCTTCGGGCAGATAACCGGTGCGGGTCACCCGATCAGTCAGGCCGTGCGCTCGGATGCGCGCGGCGAGTTGTTCGCCGAATGCCAGGTCGGTCGGGTCGCTCGCCCCGGCGGAACCGCCGATCAGGATCAGGTGGGCCGGCGCGCCGCGCCCGACGAGCCGGGCCAGGGCCTCGATCAGGGTGTCGCCGCCCTTCGAGGAATTCAAGAAGCCGAAGTAACCGATGAGGAAATCGTCGGCGGCGAAGCCATGCGCTGCGCGCCAGACGCCGCGGTCGTAGTCCGGCGGGGGCTGCGGCGCGACGTTGCTGCCGATCGGGATCTGGCGGACGACCCCGACGCCGCGGCGGCGCAGAGTCTCGGCATCAGCCGGATCGGTCGCGATCGCGGCGCAGGCGCTGCGCGCCAGGTGGGTCACGGCCGCATCGCGCAGCGGTCCAGCCTTTGGGAACAAATGCGGGATGCGCAGATCGTGGAAGGTCGCCACCGTGGGCCGCCCGATCACCTCAGGCAGGAAGTGGATCGGCGCGGAGAGCCCGTACATGGCGGCCTGGTATTGCACGTTGACGACGTCAAGGCTTTGGGCCGCCGCCCAACGTCGGGCGGCCAGGAGGCTGCGCCAGCCCCAGCGCGCGATCACGGGCTCGACCGCGACGCCGCGATCGGCCGGCGCGGCCGAGGCCAGCCGGCTCGTCAGGACGTGCACGGAATGCCCGGCGGTCGCTAACGCGCGCGCCAGCTGACGGGTGAAATCCCCGACGCCGCCGGGCTGCGGCGGATACTCGCCGGTGATCATGCCGATGCGCATCGCAACGCGGTCCTTGGCCGCCGCTCACAGCTGGGCGAGCACCTGCAGGTAATCCGAGATCCGCTGGGCGCGCATCGCGCGCTTGTGACCGAGCAGCCACTTGCCGGATTCGATCAACGTCTGCCAGGCGAAGTTCGCGCGCATGAAGCCGTGCAGGATCGCGGCCTGCAGCGCGCCATGATGTTTTCGGAAGTATCGGATCTTGCTGCGATTGAAGCGCAGGTGCGTGGCCAGACGCACCTGACCGCTCGACCGGCCCTCATAGTGCGTGACGTGCGCGTCGGGCACATGGACGATCTGCCAGCCCCCGGCCTTCAGACGCCGGCACAGGTCGAGCTCTTCGGAGTACATGAAGTAGCCTTCATCGAAGCCGCCGACCTTGCGCACAGCCTCGGCGCGCAACATCAACGCGGCACCGACGAGCCAATCGACCGCGACGATCTGGCCGGCCGGCCAGTCTTCGCCGTAGTAGGCTTCGAGCAGGCTGCGCGGCGCGTATTTGTACAACCAGGTCGACTCGAAGATCGCGCTCTTGAGCGTGGGAAAGCGGCGCCGGCTCGACTGCGGCGTGCCGTCGCCGTAAGTCAGCGACGGGCCGACGCAGCCGGCCTCCGGATGCGCGTCGAGGTACGCCAGCAACGTGTCAAGCGCACCCGGCTCCACCACGGTGTCCGGGTTGAGCACGAACCAGTACGTCCCGCTCGCTTCGGCAAAACCCAGGTTGTTGCCCTTGCTGTAGCCGACGTTGTCCGGCCGCGCCACAAGTTTGACCGACGGGAACTCGGCCGCCACGCGATCGGGCGTGCCGTCGTGTGAGGCCGAGTCGACCACGATGACCTCGACCCGCGGATCGTCGAGCGGCAACGAGTTCAGGCAGGCGGCCACGAGGTCGTAGACGTTCCACGAGACGATGATGATGGAGAGGCGCACGTTGGACATGGTGATGCGGGCTATTGTAACGGGACCGGTGAAACGCGACACGGGGCGCAGAGCCCTGCAGGCTGGCTGCGCCCCGTGTCCCCAGCGTCCTTGCGACGCTCAGATGTCGCGGGTCACGAAAGCGATGGCGAGGTCGACCAGCGCCTGGCGGTAACTGTTGTCGGGCGCGGCCGAAAGCGCCGCCACGCCGCGCGTCACGTACGCCCGGGCCTCGTCGAGCGCGCCCTGAATGGCGCCCGAGGTGCGCACCGAGTCGACGACTCGCGCCACGATCGCGGCGTCGCCGGCGCGACCGTCGAGCAGCGCGGCCACGTTGGGATCGTCGGGCCGTCCCTCGAGATACAGCAGCGCCGGCAGCGTGAACAGGCCCTGGCGCAGATCGCTGCCGACCGGCTTGCCGAGATGGCTGGCGTCGGCGGTGAAGTCGAGGATGTCGTCCATGATTTGGAACGCGATCCCGACCTCGCGGCCGTAAGTCGCCATGGCGCTCGCCACGGCCGGTGCGGTGCCGGCGAGGAAGGCCGGGCCCTCGGCGGCCGTGACGAAGAGCGAGCCGGTCTTGCCGAAGATGCGCGCGAAGTAACCGTCGCGGGTCGGATGCCCGCGGCCGTTGAACATCTGGTTGAGCTCGCCGTTGACCATGGTCATCAGCGTGCGCGCGAACGAGCGCATGACCGCGACGTTGTCGGTCTGCGCGGCCAGATCCGCGGCCCGTCCGAAGAGGAAGTCGCCGGCGAGCACGGTGGCCGAGGCGTTCCATTGGGTGTTGAGGGTGGCGTGACCGCGGCGCATCAGCGCGCCGTCGATCAGGTCGTCGTGAACAAGCGACGCGGTGTGCAGCATCTCGAGCGCCGCGCCGAGATACGAGATCGGCTCGCGGCCGGCGCCGAGCATACGCCCGGCCAGAAGCGTCATCGCGGGCCGCACGCGTTTGCCGCCGGCCTTGATCAGGTAGTCGATCGCATTGCTCAGCGCCTCGTTCTCCTCCAGCGAGGTCTCGCGCATGCGCGCTTCGACCATCTCCATGTCGGGCTGGATCATGGCCAGCAATTCGGCCATGGTTTTGGGGCGAGTGTGTGCGATCGTTGTGGTCATCATACCGACGACTCCCACCGGAACAGACGGGCGGCGTTGGCCGTCGTCGCGGCTGCGACGGCCTCCAGCGTCGTCTCCCGGATCTCAGCCAGGGTCTCGGCGACAAGCCGGACGTAGGCTGGTTCGTTGCGCTTGCCCCGATGCGGCACCGGCGTCAGGAACGGCGCATCGGTCTCGATCAGGATCCTGTCCAACGGCGCCTGGGCGAACAACTCGCGCAGGGCGCCGCTCTTCTTGTACGTCAGCGGGCCGTCCACCCCGAGGTAGAAGCCCAGATCGAGCGCGGCATCGGCCATGCTCTGATCGCCCGAGAAGGCGTGCAACACCACCCCGGCGGAGGGCCGTACCTCGGCCAGGATGCGCATCACGGGCTCGTGCGCCTCGCGATCATGGACGATCACGGGCTTCCCGACCTCGTCCGCCAGCACCAGCTGCCGGCGAAAATCACGCTCCTGGTCCGATTGTGATTTTTTTCTCCAATACAAGTCTATCCCAATTTCCCCAATTGCGACAACCTTGGGTTGGTTGGAAAGTGTTCGGATCTCCGCCAGGGTGGCCGGATCGACCTCCACCGGTTCATTTGGATGGATGCCGACCGCGGCCCAGACGTCCGCCTTGGCCCCTGCCAGGGCCACAGCGCGTCGGCAGGCCTCCAGATCGACGCCCGGGACCACGATCCGTCCCACGTCGGCGTCACGGGCGCGTTGGAGGATCTGGTCGCGGTCATCGTCAAATTGAGGGAAATCCAGGTGACAGTGCGTGTCGACGAAGGCCATTCCTTCGCATTGTACTCTGGCGAGGAAGGAGGAGGGAAGAGGGAAGAGAGAGGAGCGAAGGGCGAGGAGCGAACGCTACCGCGCCGCTCTCCCTTCCCTCCTCCCTCCTCGTACTTATCGAAGACCCGCCACCTTCAGGCCATCCTGAAGGACAGGCTCGACGAGCGCCTGGTCGAGCACCTCACAATACACGCGGATCAGGGGTTCGGTGCCCGAGAAGCGCACCAGGCACCAGCCGCCGCCGTCGGCGAACACGAACTTGAAGCCGTCGGTGGTGTCGATGCGCTCGACGACCAGGCCACCGAAGGTGATCCCGGGTCGGGCCTGGGCCACGCGCTGCCGGACGCTCTCGCGCAGCTCGCTCGGAAACTTCGTGTCGATCCGATCGTAGTAGTGCGCGCCGACCTTGTCGAACAACGCCTGCAACAGCTGCGACGGCTTTTTGCCGGTCTTGACCATGAAGTCCAGGAACAGCAGGTTGCCCAGGATCCCGTCGCGCTCGGGGACGTTGCCCTTGAAGGCGTAGCCGCCCGACTCTTCGCCTCCGATCAGGGCGTCGGTCTCGACCATCTTGGGCGCCACGAACTTGAAGCCGACGCCGGTCTCGTACACCGGGACGCCGTAGATCTTGCCCAGCTTGTCGAGCATGTTGCCGCTGCTGAGCGTCTTGACGATCGGGCCGCGCTGGCCGCGAACGTCGAGCAGGTAGAACGCGACAAGCGCGAAGACCTGCAACTGGTTGAGGAAGCGCCCGTTCTCGTCGCCGATGCCCATCCGGTCGGCGTCGCCGTCGGTGATACAGAGCACGTCGGCGCCGCGCTCGACCGTGGTCCTGAGACCGACATCGATGTTGGGCTGGATCGGTTCGGGCCGGCTCATCTCCGGGAATGACGGGTTACGCGTGGCGTGGATCTCCTCGACCACGGTTTTGCCGCCGGCCAGCAGACGCGGGAACCAGCCGCCGCCGTTGCCCCACATCGCATCGACGAGCACCTTGAACCCCGCGTTGCGGATGGCGTCCAGGTCGACCAGCTTCTTGACGTTCTCGATATAGGCAGTCGAGGCGTCGAACTTGCGCACCAGCCCATCGGCCTCGGCCTTCGCCAGGGCCATGATCTTGACGCCCTCGGAGCCCGGGATCAGGCTCTCGATCAGCTTGAGCCCTTCGGGATCGATGGCGCCGCCGTTCGGGTCGCGCACTTTGAAGCCGTTATCGGCCGGCGGGTTGTGTGAGGCCGTGATGTTGATCGCGCCCACCGCCTTCTTGTCGACGACCGCGTACGCGATCACGGGCGTGGGCGTCGGCCCGTCGGTCAACCAGACCTTGAGGCCGTTGGCGGCCAGCACCTCGGCCACGGCCGCCGCGAAGCCCTCGGACTGAAAGCGCTTGTCGTGGCCGACGATGACGTCGCGCCCGGCCCAGCCCTTCGTCAGCAGATACGACGCGAACCCCTGTGTGCAGCGCCGGACGTTGGCGAACGTGTAATCCTCGGCAATCATGCCGCGCCAGCCGTCGGTACCGAACTTGATCGTCACTTCCTCGAGCATGAACCCTCCCGGAATTGCTGAGTGTTGATTTCTGATTGCTGATTGGAGCTCAATCAACAATCAGAAATCAACACTCAGCAATGACTAGACTTCCCGACCCGACTTCAGCGCCTCGAGATCGGCGTCGACCATCATCTCGATCAGGCTCTTGAAGGTCACGGCCGGCTCCCAGCCGAGTTTGGCCCCGGCCTTGGCGGGATCGCCGACAAGGAGGTCGACCTCAGCCGGGCGCATGAACTTTTCGTCGATAACGACATGTTCCTGCCAATCCAGACCCAGGCGGGCAAAGGCCACTTCGCACAACTCGCGCACCGAGTGCGTCTCGCCGGTCGCGACCACATAGTCGTCGGGCTCGGGCTGTTGCAGCATCAGCCACATCGCGCGCACGTAGTCGCCGGCGAAACCCCAGTCGCGGCGGGCGTCCAGGTTGCCGAGTCGGAGATCCTTCTGCCGGCCGAGCTTGATGCGCGCAGCGGCATGGGTCACTTTGTGGGTGACGAACTCCAGACCGCGCCGCGGGCTCTCGTGGTTGAACAGGATGCCTGAACAGGCGAAGAGGTCGTAGCTCTCGCGGTAATTCACCGTGATCCAGTGGCCGTACACCTTGGCGACGCCATACGGGCTGCGCGGGTAGAACGGCGTGCTCTCGCGTTGCGGCACCTCGACGACCTTGCCGAACATCTCGCTCGATGAAGCCTGATAGAACCGGATCGCGGGGTTGACCTGGCGGATGGCCTCGAGGACGCGCGTCACGCCCAGCGCCGTGAACTCGCCGGTGAGCACCGGCTGCTTCCACGACGTCGGCACGAACGACTGCGCCGCGAGGTTGTACACCTCTTCAGGTTGATGTTCCTTGATGACGTCGACAAGCGAGCTCTGATCCAGCAGATCGCCCTGCACCAGCTCCACGTCGTTCTGAATATGCAAGATGCGGTCGAAGTTGATCGTGCTGGTGCGGCGCACCATGCCGACGACCTTATAACCCTTGGCGAGCAACAGCTCGGCGAGGTAGGAGCCGTCTTGTCCGGTGATTCCGGTGATGACTGCGGTAGGCATGTTGTGTACTTGTTATCCCCTCTGCGAACTTCGTGCTAAGGCGAAGCCGCGGCGACGTCGACTTGAGTGCGCTCGAAGGCGAGCAGGTCGCTCAGGCTTTGATCGAAGGTGAACCGCGGCTGCCAACCCGTGGCGACGCGCAGCCGGCGGGCGTCGCAGACCACATCAGGAACATCCGCGGGGCGCAGACGGGTCGTGTCGGTCTCCACCGTGATCTTGATCTTCGAGAGCGCCAGCAGACGATCGAGCAAAGCCTGAATGCTATGCGACTCGCCCGACCCGATATTGTAGACCTCACCCGGTTCGCCGTGCTCGAGCGCGAGCATATACGCGCGGACGACGTCGCGGACGTCGGTGAAATCCCGTCGTGCGCTCAGATTGCCGACCTTCATGACCGGCGGCTGCCGGCCCTCCTCGATGGCCGCGATCTGCGACGCGAATGCCGGAGCGACAAAGCGTCGGCTCTGACGCGGGCCGATATGGTTGAACGGCCGCACCCGAATGATCGGCAGCCCGCGTGCCAGGAAGTACTGCAGGCCCAGCACGTCCTGTGCCACCTTGCTGACGCCGTACGGGCTATCCGGCCGCAGCGCCTGGTCCTCGCGGATCGGAAGATCCGTCGGGGCGACGCGGCCGTATTCCTCCATGGACCCGACCGACAGGAAGCGCGGGTTCAATCGTTCGGCCAGCGCGGCTTCGAGCAGGTTGAGCTGCGCCCGGACATTGATCTCGAACGTGCCCCACGGGTCCGACCAGCTCTGGCCGACAAAGGCTTGCCCGGCCAGGTGGTAGACGTAATCGGGCCGGATCTCGGCCAGCATCTGGCGCGCATCGGCCGGGTTGAGCAGATCGATTTTGATGTGCCGGGCCGCCGCCGACGGGCCCAAACGCGGGTTTGCGCCGGTGCGATCGCAGGTCCAGACGGTCAGATCCGGCCGCGTGCGCAGGTATTCGACCAGATAAGTTCCGGCGAACCCGCTGCCGCCGGTGACGAGGACTGTGGATTGATGGGTCATGAAGCGCTCAGATTATACCGAATCACCTTTGACAGGCCGATAGAGCCCTGGGTATAATCCAGGACTGCACGCCCGACGACGCACGACCTGATCCTGCCTCGCCACAATCGGCGCGCCGAACGAGAAATTCTCCCGCAGCCAGCGGTGACCCGTAATTGGAGGACGTACCCGTGACCGACACACAAGCGGCGGCTCCCAGCCGTCTCGAGGATCTCAAGCCGAAGATGGAGTTGACCGGAACGGTCAAGAAGATCGAGCTGTTTGGCGCCTTCGTCGATGTGGGCGTCGGCCGGGACGGCCTGGTGCACATCTCTGCGCTCAAGCCTGAGCGCGTCAACAACGTCGCCGACGTCGTCAAAGAAGGCGACACGGTGACGGTGTGGGTCAAGAAGGTCGACTCCGAGCAGGGTCGCCTCGACCTGACCATGATCCAGCCGCTCGGTATCGAGTGGGGTGAGCTCAAGCGCGGTCAGCGTTTCACGGGCAAGGTCGTCAAGCTCGAGAAGTTCGGGGCCTTTGTCGATATCGGCGCCGAGCGCCCGGGCCTGGTGCACATCAGCGAAGTCGCGGCCTATCGGGTCGAAGACATCAAAGAAGCTCTGAAGGACAATCAGGAAGTTCAAGTCCAGGTCCTGGGCGTCGATCCGCGCAAGAAGCAGATCAAGCTCAGCATCAAGGCCGTCGAACTTGCTGAGATGAGCGAGGCCGAGGAAGAGGATGTGTCACCTGAGGCCAACCTGACCGTGATGCAACTCGCCTTCCGCCGCGCGCAAGACGCCGCCCGCGCCGCCGCACGCAACAAGGCCAAGAACGATCGCCGCGAGCGCGTTGTGCAGGAAGATCTGCTCAGCCGCACGCTGGCCAACCGCCCGAAGTAGGCGATGGTCTTCCCGAAGACACAAAAAAGGCGCTGCCATGGCAGCGCCTTTTTCTTTCGGGCCTCCGGGCTCGAAGACGTCAATTGAAGTCTTCTTCGTCGTCGTCTTCGTCCCAGAGATCTTCGTCGTCTTCTTCGTAGAGTTCCTCTTCCTCAGTCTCTTCTTCGAAATCGTCCTCTTCCCAATCGTCTTCGCGCTCGGGCGTGTCTTCGGTCGTGCCGTTGTCACGCTGGAACGTCATGCAGCCATTGTCCGGATCGATTTCGACGGCTACGGCCCCACAAAGGCCATCCTCCAAGAACACGCAGTCGTCGTAATGACAGCGAATACGCGGCATCCCTACAGTTCCTCCCACAGACCGATGGGCGAGAATCGCCCTGAGATTTCAGGAATTTGGGCGTGAGCCCCCCACAACTTGGCTAAAGATAAACCGGTAATTCCGGCTTTGTCAACTAGCGACTTCAAATCACAGCAACCATGCCTCAAAAGCCTGATCCTGGCCCGCGTGCGTCACACCGCCCGGGACGATCAGCAACGCATCGGCTCGAACCATGGATGTGATCAGGTTAGAGGTCTGTGCGCCGGTCAGATGCGCCACCACGGCATTCGCCGTGTGCTCGAGACGCACACGCAAATAGGTCTCGCGCCCGTCGGACTCGAAGGGCTCGGCCAGTCGTGCTCGCACGGACCGAGGCGCCCACGGCTGACCCAGGAGCCTGGCGATGACGGGCTTGACGAACACCTCGAGCCCGACCAGCGCCGACACCGGATTGCCCGGCAGGCCGAAGAACGGGATGCCGTGCACGCGGCCAAACGCGAGCGGCTTGCCCGGGCGCATGTTGACCCGCCAGAAGTTCAGCTCGCCGTTGGCCTCGACCGCGGTCTTGACCACGTCGTACGTGCCGACCGATACACCGGCCGACGTGATCACGACGTCGACGCCCAGATCGCGAGCCTGCGCCAATCGCGCTTCGACCTGCGACAACACGTCGCGCACGATCCCGAGCGCCAGCACTTCGGCGCCGACCTCGCGCAACACGGCCCCAAGCGTGATCGAGTTGATGTCGCGGATGCGTCCGGGCCCGGGTGTCTCGGAGACGGTCACGAGCTCGTCGCCGGTCGAGAGCAGCGCGACCCGCGGTCGGCGCACGACCGACACCTGCGCGACGCCGACTGCAGCCAACACGCCGAGTTGCGCGGGGCCCAACCGGGTGCCGGCCTTGAGCACGGTGTCGCCGATCGCCACATCCTGGCCGGCGGCGCGCACGTTGTCGCCATGACGCGGTCTCTTGCGCAACTGGATCGTCGCCGGCGGAGGCTGGCCATGACCCGAGGCGCGATCGTCGTCGGTGTCTTCGACCGGCACCACGGCGTCGGCGCCCGGCGGGATCGGCGCACCGGTCATGATCCGCATCGCCGTGCCGGGCTGCAGCGCCGCGGGCGCGGTGCCGGCCGGGATGTCGCCCGACACGGGCAGGCTCGTCGGGGCATCGCCGACGTCGGCGATGCGCACCGCGTAACCGTCCATCGACGAGTTCGCGAACGGCGGCACGGATTCGCTCGAGATCAGGTCTTTGGCCAACACCCTGCCCTGCGCGTCGGCCAGCGCCACGATCTCGGCGGGCAGCACGGCGAAGTTTTCCAGGATTCGTTCGCGGGCTTCTTGAACAGTCAGCATGGGATCAGGCCCGGCTCAGCCGGCTTTCGGCCGGAAGGCCTCGATGACGTTGGGAAGTTGCTCGATCCGCGCCAGCACGCGCGGCAAGGCCGAGATGTCCGACATGTCGAGGACCAGGTCCATGGTGGTCAGCGAGCCCTTGGTCACCGAGTTGACCGACGACATGTTGATGCGCTCGTTGCTGATCAGGGTCGAGATGTCTTGCATCAAACCCGGGCGATCGTAGGCGTTGATGCGGATCGGGACCGGATAGGTGCGCTCGATCTGACCCCAGTTGACCTTGATGATCCGTTGCGGTTCGTTGCGATGCCGCACGTTGGGACAATCTTCGCGGTGCACGGTCACACCGCGACCACGCGTGACGTAGCCGACGATCCGGTCGCCGGCGACCGGCCGACAACACGGCGCAAGCCGGGTCAGCATGCCGCGCGCGCCCAGGACCGCGATCTCCTCGCTGCCGCCTTCGCGCGTGATCGGTCGCTCCGGCGCGGTCGGCGTCGGCGTGAGCGACGGTTGTTCGCCCAACTCCTGCTCGAGCACAACGGCAGCCACATGCTTGGGGTACACGTCGCCCGTGCCAAGCGCGTACAGCAGATCTTCGGGCTTCTTGTAGCCCAGCGAGCGCGCCAGGGACTCGTGGTTGAACTCCGAAGTGCCCAGGCGCTTGAGTTCGCGCTCGAGAATGGCGCGGCCCTGCAGGATCACGGTCTCGCGCTCCTGCTTGCGGAAGTAGAGCTTGATCTTGGCCAGCGCGGTCTGCGACTTGACCAGTTGGAGATCGGGGTTGAGCCAGTCGCGTGACGGCCCGCCCTGCTTGGCGGTCAGCACCTCGACCTGATCGCCGGTCGACAGTCGATGCTCGAGGCTGACGAGCTTGCCGTTGACCTTGGCGCCGCGACAGCGATGCCCGACCACCGTGTGGACGTGGTAGGCGAAGTCGATCGGCGTCGAGCCGGCCGGCATATCGATGATGTCGCCGCGCGGCGTGAAAGCATAGACGCGGTCGCTGAACACGTCGCGCTTGAGCGCATCGACGAACTCGGAGCCGTCGGAGACCTCGGAGCGCCAATCCATCAGGCGCCGCAGCCACTGGATGTGCTTCTCGTAAGCTTCGTCGCGCTTACCGCCCTCTTTATAACGCCAGTGCGCGGCGATGCCGTACTCGGCCGCCTCGTGCATGTCGGGCGTGCGGATCTGCACTTCGAGCGGCCGGCCGTCGGTGTAGAGCACGGCCGTGTGGAGCGATTGGTACAGGTTGTCCTTGGGCGTGGCGATGTAGTCGTCGAACTGCTGCGGCACCGGCTTCCACATGTTGTGGATGATGCCCAGCGAGTAGTAGCAGGTCGGCTTGTCTTTGACCAGGATGCGCACCGCGCGCACATCGTAGACTTCGTTGAAGCCCACGCCCTTGCGCTGCATCTTGCGATAGATCGAGTAGATGTGCTTGGGTCGGCCGCTGACCTCGCCCTCGATGCCCTCCGCCGCCAGCGCCGACTTGACTTCGTCGATGATGCGGGTCATGGTCTGCTCGCGCTCGTCCTGCACCTCGGCGATCTGGGCCGAGAGCTCGCGCCAGCGTTCGGGCTCGAGGTATTGAAACGAAAGGTCCTCCAGCTCCGACTTGATCCGCCAGATGCCGAGCCGGTTCGCCAGGGGCGCAAAGATTTCGAGCGTCTCGCGCGCGATGCGCTTCTGCTTTTCGGGCTGCTTGTAGCCGAGCGTGCGCATGTTGTGCAGGCGGTCGGCCAGCTTGATCAAGACCACGCGCACGTCGTCGCTCATGGCCATGAACGTTTTGCGCAGGCTCTCGACGTGACGGTCGATCGGCTGGTTGCCGTCCTTGGAGACGCGCGGGAGCTGCGCGAGTTTGGTCACGCCGTCGACCAGCAACACGACTTCGTCGCCGAACTCGCGTCGGATCTCGTCGAGCGTAAGGTCCGTGTCCTCGACCGTGTCGTGGAGCAGCCCGGCGATGATCACGGGCGGCGGCATGCGCAACTCGGCCAGGATCGTGGCGACCTGCAGACAATGTGTGACGTAGGGTTCGCCCGAGGCGCGGCGTTGGCCGCTGTGGGCGCGGTCGGCGATGCTGAATGCGCGCTCGATTAACTGGCGATCGCGGCGCAGGAGATCGGTCGGAAGTTTTTCAAAGAGGAGGGCCAGCGCCGGGTGAATCGGCGGATCCTCCGCATAAGAGCGCTTTTCGAGGGTCACAACGGCACCTGAACACCTACTAACCGACCGGAGTCTGAGTATACCTCCCGGGAGGTGGAGAGGAGGCAACCCTCCTCCCTCCTCCCTCCTCCCTCTTCCATTGCCTCTTACCGATTTATACCGCCCCGTCCTCGACGGGACTTGGTAAGATGACAGAATGCTCGTACCGGCCGGGAAGGGTTTGTGGATCCAGCGCGTCGCTGCCTGTGAAGGCGGCGAGCCGGCGGCGATCGCGGAGCGTGCGACCGCGGCCGGGCTTGGCCATGTCGTCGTGCGAATCGGCGAAGGGCCGGGTGCGGCCAACGTGCGGCCCGATGGCGCCGACCTGGCGGCGGCCGTGACCGAACAATTGACGGCGGCCGGTGTCGCGGTCTGGGGCTGGCACCAATTGCAGGGCGACGCGCCCGGTTACCGCGCCGACCTCCCGGCGGATTTCGCGGCCGCCGAAGCCGAAGCGGCCGTGGCCCGCACGCAGGACCTGCGAGCGCACGGTCTCGTCGGCCTTATCGTCGAAGCGCGTACCGAGTACGAGCGCGCGGCCGACCCGGCGCCCAAGGCCGAGCAGGCGATGCGTCGGCTGCGTGACGGCCTGGGCAGTTTCCCGATCGGGGTGTCGAGCTGGAAGCTGCCGGTCGAACACCCGAACTTCCCGTGGTACGAGTTCCGGCGTCTGGCGGACTTCGATCTGCCGCACATCTTTTGGGTCGGGCAACCGGCCGAAGCAGCGCGCCAGCTCGCCAACGCGCAGGAGGCCTACGCCGCGCTCCCGCCCCGTCGTCCGTTCGGCGCCGTGGGGTCGGCGCTCTGGCGGCCCCAGCCCGGCGAGCTCCTGGAGTTCCTGACGCAGGCGCGTCGGAGCGGGCTGGCCGGGGCCAGCATCTGGCGCTGGGACGAGCTCGGGCTGCGCGGCAACGAAGCCCACAACGGCCAGCACCTCGACTTCCGCGCCCACTGGGACGTGCTGGCCGCGTTCGAGTGGCCGGCACCCTCGCGCACGGCCTCGCGCCGGGCGCTCCCGGCCCTGCAACAGGTCTTCATCGACGCCGACCCGGCGCAGGCCAACACGCAGATGCCGCTCACGCTACGCCGCTTCTTCGGCGCCCTGCGCCGCGGACGGCTGGACGATATCGTTTCGCTCTACGCGCCTGAGGCCGCCCACCTTTCGGCGCACCAGGCCCGCTACGGCGTCGAGACTTTGCTCAGCTTTTATCAGGCGCTCTTGAAGCAGCCCGAGCTCAACACCCTGGCCGTGCTCGATGCCTCCGCGGCCGGCGACGTCTACGTCGTGCGCTGGGTGCTGGCGCCCGGTCGGAGTTCGGCCCTGGCGGGCAGTGACACCTTTCACTTGAACCGCAAGGGCGAGATCGTGTTTCATAGTACGGCGTTGGCCTGAATACCCGCTCGTACGAGGCTCGACCCGCTATCCCACCGGCGTCAGCGGCCCATCACCGCGCAACACAGCGAGCGCGTTGTCGACGGCCAGGCGCGCCATCGCCACGCGCGTCTGCACGCTGGCGCTGCCGACATGCGGTGTGGCCACGACGTTGGGCAACCCGAGGAGCGGATGGTCCGGCGCGATCGGCTCGCGCACAAACACGTCGAGCCCGGCCGCCCAGGGCCGACCGACCCGCAGCGCAGCCACGAGCGCGTCCTCATCCACCACCGGGCCGCGCGCCACGTTGACGAACACGGCCGTCGGCTTCATCAGTGCCAGCTCGCGCGCCCCGATCAGACCGCGCGTCTCGGCCGTCAGCGGCGCACACACGACGATGTGGTCGCTCTCGGCCATCAGCTCATTCAGACTGCGATAAGCCGCGCCGGTCGCGGCTTCGAGCTCCGGACTGCGCCGGCGGTTGTGGTAGACCAGACGCATCCCGAAGCCGGCCCCACGCCGCAGCACAGCGCCGCCGATTCGACCGGCGCCGATCACGCCCAGCGTCGCGCTGTGCACGTCCTGGCCGGTCATGAAGAGCGGATGCCAGGCGCCCCACCCGCCTGCCTCGATCAGCTTCTGGCCCTCGACCACACGCCGGGCAGCCGCGAGCAACAACGCCCAGGCCAGATCGGCCGTGGTTTCGGTCAGCACGTCGGGCGTGTTGGTGACGAGCACGCCCCGCGCCCGGCAGGCCGCGAGGTCGATGTTGTCGACGCCGACGGCCATGTTCGCCACCACACGCAGGGCCGGCGCCGCGGCCAGCAGGTCGGCGTCGACGCGCTCGCTGACCAGCGTCACCAGCGCGGTCGCGTCGGCCGCCGCGCCCAGCAACTCGGCGCGCGGGATCGGGACGCCGGCCTCGGGCCACATGCGCCAGGTCAGGTCGGCCGGGATGTTCCGGAGGGCAGCATCAGGGAGACGGCGGGTGATGTAGAGGGACATCTCCGCATTGTAAAGCGAAGACACCGGGCGTGCCCCGATGTCGGTGCGTTCCCAGGGCTAACGCATCTGAAGTGCAACAACGCGCGTTTTGCCACGAATCTCACGAATTGAATCGGATTGGCACGAACGATCTCCATTCGTGAGAATTCGTATCAATTCGTGAAATTCGTGGCAAAGAAACCGGTCCTCGCGAATAAGATGCGATAGCCCTGGGTGCGTTCCGCGCCGACATCGGGCACTCCCGGTGTCTTGTACAATTTGACAACCGACGCGGGGTCGTTTTACAATGTTCATATCGTGAATAGGATGTTCACAATATGAACAAGCCTCAATCCGGCGCGCAGGCCGTGGCCCGCGCTCTACAACTGCTCGATCTCTTCACCGATCAGCGCCCGACGCTCAGCGCCGCCGACGCCGCGTCGGCCGCCCGCCTCAACCGCACGACAACCTATCGACTGCTCAGCGCGCTCGAGGACGTCGGCCTGCTGGCCCGCGACGCCGGCGACGAGCTCTACCGGCTCGGGCCGGGCGCGATCGCACTCGGGGCCCGCGCGATGCGCGCCAACCCGCTGCAACGCGCGGCCCAGGCCGAGCTGCAGGCCCTGGCCACTCAGAGCGGCGAGACCGCCACGCTCGAGATCCCGGTCGGCAATGAAATGTTGATCGCGGCCGAAGCCGTCAGCGCGCACCTGCTCGGCTCGGCGCCCTCGCTCGGCACGCGCTGGCCCATGCACGCCACCTCGACGGGCAAGGCCTATTTGAGCGCCCTGCCCGTCGAAGCCCGCGCCGCCTGGCTCGACGCGGCCGGCCGTCTGAAAGCCTGGACGCCGCGCACACTCACCGGTCGCGAATCCCTGATACGCAGCCTCGACCAGGCGCGTCGCGCCGGATACGCCACGGTCCGCGATGAACTCGAACGCGGCTTCGCGGCCTGCGGGGCCGCCGTGCTCGACCATCGCGGTCTCCCGGTCGGCGCGCTCAGCCTGGGCGGCCCAAGCGCCCGGCTGACGACGACGCGGCTGCGAGCCCTCGGCACGGCCGTCGCAGCTGCTGCCCATCGGGTGTCGGCAGCGTTGGGGTATTCGGGCTAGCGATGCGACCCAGAGTCCAAGTCCTGCCGCCCGAGCTGATCCCGTCGATCCTGGATGAGGCCAAGCGCATCCTGGCCGAGATCGGCGTGGAGGTGCGCGGACCGGCGCTCCGAGCCCGCCTTCGCGATCACGGCCTGCAGGAGCGCGACACCGTCGACGACGGGCCGCGCATGCTCTTCCCGCCCGAGGTCGTCGATTCCGCGCTCGCTTCGGCGCCGCGCAGCTTCACGCTCTTCAAGCGCGACGGGCGCGCCCACGCCGACCTGGGTGGGGATCGCGTGCACTTCGTCCCGGGCTCGAGCGGCCTGAAGGTGCTCGACCACCGCACCGGCGAAACGCGCGCCGCCAACACCCGTGACTTCATCGAATACGTGCGCGTGGCCGACGGGCTGCCGAACATCGCCTACCTGGCCACGGCGTTCTCGACCAACGACCTCGCCCCCGAGATCAGCGACGCCTGGCGCCTGTACCTGACCCTGACCAACTCGCTCAAGCCCGTGGTCACCGGCGCGTTCACCGAACACGGGGTGGGCCGCATGGCCGCGATGCAACGGCTCTTCCGGCACGACGCCGCCGACCTGCGCGCGCGGCCGATGTCGATCTTCACGATCACGGCCACGGGCTTCTATCGCTATGGCGAGGACTCGTGCCAGAACCTGATCGACTGCGTCGAGGCCGGCATCCCGGTCGAGATCGTGCCCGTGACGTTGATGGGCCTGATCGCGCCCGTGACCCTCATCGGCGCGACGGTGATGCACGTGGCCGACGTGCTGGCCGGGATCACGCTGGCCCAACTCATCCGCCCCGGCGCGCCTGTGTTGTTCGGCGGCGCACCCGCGACCTTTCACATGAAGACCGCCCAGTCGCCGATGGCGGCAGTGGAAGCCCTGTCGCTCGACGTGGCCTACGTCGAGGTGGCCCGCTCGCTCGGGCTCCCGACCCAAAGCTACATGGCGCTCAGCGAGGGCAAGTTCCTGGACGCTCAGGCCGGGGCCGAGACCTTCGGCAGCGCCCTGCTCGCCGCGCTGGCCGGGATCAACTCGGTGAGCGGGCCCGGCATGCTCGATTACGTGTTGACCTTCAGCCTCGAGAAGTTGGTGCTCGACAACGAGCTCTGCGGACAGGCCCTGCACTTCGCGCGCGAGACGCAGGTGAAGGACGACCTGCCGACGGTCGACCTGGTGCGCCAGCTGTTGGCCGACAAGCACCTGCTCACGGCCGAGCACACGCTCGCGCACTGGCCGCGCGAGCTATACCTGCCGGGCGAGGTCTACGATCGCACCAACCGCGAACAGTGGGCCAAGGCCGGCGGGCTCGAGCTGCAGGCCCGCGCCCGGGCCGAGGTCGAGCGGCGGCTGGCCGAATACACGTCGCCGGAGCTTGAACCGGCGCTCGAGGTCGAGCTGCGCCGGCTGGTGGCCACCGGCCTCCCGGAGGGCGCCACGCTGCCCGAGACGCTGCCACCGGCCATCGGCCGTGCCGAAGCGCCTTCCCGCCGCCGCGGACGTCGCGGTTGACACCGGGTCTCACCCGGCGTTCGAATCCTCTCGATCACCGTAGAGTCGGGCCTCGGCCGGCGTGAAGCGCGCGGTTGGAGACGGCGCGTCGCCGACTTTGAGGTAGACGTCGTCGTAGACCTGCCAGCCCCCCTCGGCATCGAAGTTGCGCGTCTCCAGACGCTCGGCATACACGTGCTTGTAATAGCCCCCGCACGTCGAACAGCGGTAGACGCGTTCGCGTCGCACGTAGGCGTCGCCGACATCCTCCGAAAGCCGACGCACGAGGACGAGGCCCTCGGGTTTGCAGGTCAGACCACGCACATCGGGTCCGGTGCAGTAGCGCGTCATCGCGGATCCTCTGAAACGAAAACGAGGGGCGCGGCGCCCCCCGTTTTCTGGAAATGGAACTTCACCGGACCGCGCCTACGGCCACTTCGTGACCAGTTTCGCGGTCTCCAGATCGATCCAATACACCTTGCTCGACTCGGTCAGCACGAGCCGGCCGTTCGACCGATCCGTGATGCGCAGGACGAAGCTGGTGACCGTGTCGGGCTTGGCCAACGACAGGGTCTTGTCCGAGGCCGACGTGCCGGTGTCGAGGTTCAGACGGCTGATCCGCGCGGTCAGGCCGTCTTTGTCGGACACCGTGAAGACCGTAACCGCGAGCTCATCGCCGAGTGACGCGATCGAATAGCGGCTATCGCCGTCCCAGGCGGCGCTGCCCGTGCCATTCGGCGGATCGATCGACTCGGCTTCGCCCAGGTCGTAACTCCACTCGCGCTCACCCGTCGTGATCGACAGACTCCGGATCTCGAACTTGGTGGTGCCTCGCGTGGTCTTCGCCAGGGCGATGATGTGTCCGTTGTGGATCATCAGCGGCTGGATCTCGACGTCCTTGATCTCGGCCACCGTCACAAGCTCGCCGACGTCGGTGTTGGCGATCAACAGACCGTTGTCGGTCGGCGCGACAAAGACGCCTTGATCGAGCAACGAAGCGCCGAAACTGCGCAGGCGGATGTCGCCGCCCAGGTTGAGGTCCCACACGGTGTCGAGCGTCTGCGCGTCGATGCGGGTGCCGCAGGTGCCGAACGAGCCGTAGAAGATCACCAGGTCGCCGGTCTCGGCATCGACATGCACGCTCGGGCTGTCGTCGAGGTCGGTGTCGAAGATATCGATTTTGCAGGTCGCGCGCACTTCAGTCTCGTCGCCGGTGTCGGCGTCGAAGACGCGCAAATAGCCGTTGGTGTCGGCGTCGCGATCGAGCACGGCGGCCCGGTCGCCCAGGACGAAGACCTGGCGCGGCGTGTTCTGAAGCGTCGCGCGCCAGAGCTCACGGCCCTCGGCCTCCGGGTCGAAGGCCTGGATGACGCCGTCGCCGGCCAGCGTGACGACCTTGCCGCCGACGATCGCCAGACAGCCGGGCGCATCGCAGTACTGCAGCTTGTCCGAGATCGAGGCGCGCCAGTCGAGCGAGCCGTCGGTGCGCCGGAGGGCATACAGGTCGCGGCCCAACACCGCGAAGACGTGGACGGAATCCGCCACGAGTTGGGTCTGATAGATCTCGTCGTTCGACGAGAACGGCTCGGACTGCCAGGCCAGCTTGCCGGTTTCGCCGTCGATCGCGAAGATCGCGGCCGTCTGGTCGCCCGACGCCTGATACTGCGTGCCGGGCACGACCAGGGCGCCGGCGTGTTCGCCCTCGCCCAGGATGATGCCGCGATCGCCGTACAGCGACGTGTTGATCAGGCCCGAGGTGACCTGGTTGACGGCGTCGCCGAACACCTCTTCTAAACCCGGCCCATCGCTGCCGCTGCCGGGCATGACGCTGCCCAACAGCCAGGCGCCGGCGCCGGTGGCCACCAGCGCCGCGATACCCACGCCGATGACGGCGATGAGCAACCCCAACACCATCCCACAGCCGCCGCCCGATCGGCGCGGCCGAACCTGCCCGACCGGCGTCGATGGCAACGAGCCGGAAAACACATCGGTCCGGATCGGGCCGCTGGTCGACGTGCTCGACGAGACGAAGACGTTGCCCGACGACTGCCGGGCCCGCGACAGGTCGCCCATGTCGATGACCATCGGCCCGCCCTGGCCCATCTTGATCACGAACTTGTGCGCGTTCTTGGTTCCCGACGCCGGTGCGTCGACCCGGATGTGATCGCCGGTCATGTCGATGCGCAGCGACTGCGTCTCATCGGCCGCGGTCGGCGCGTCATCGGAACGCTCGATCACGCTGCCGCAGAACCGACACGTGGCCTCACGGGATTGATCGGCAAAGCTGATGGGGGCGCCGCAAGTCGGGCAGGTCAGTGTGCGCAGGGGAGGGGTGGACATCGTTTCTCCGAATGAGGGCAACTGCTGGAGTCAACGCAAATCGCGGGGGTTTTCCGCGAATAGGGCCACTTTATGCCAACGCAGCCGCCGCGTCCATGAAATCGACGGGAAATAATCGCGTCATTGACCTGACGTGTCGGTGGGCTTGGCTGAATAATCGCATTATGGTCGACAAACTCCTTTCGGCAAGTGCATCGCTTGTCCTATTCGGGCTGCTCGAATGCGATGGTCGCCAAGGACCTGACGTGGCGCTCTTCGCGTCGTGTGCCGGCACGCGTGGTCCGATTGGCAGACCCAGACCCTCGCGTTCGTGTCATCCGGAGGGCCAGCCGACTTCGTGAGCAGTCTCGCTGAATGAGCACGCGGCATTCATCCTGCGGGCTCATTCAGCGCACCTTCAGGCATCGTTGGTTGGCCCTACTGAGAAACAAAACGCGCTCGACCCTGCGCTCGATGCAGTCTCAGCCCTGAGGGGGCCTTGCCAGTGCGGCGCTTGCCACGACCCACAGGGCGGCGACAAGCGGCGCCGATACGAGCGCGCCACCGGGTCTCAGCGAAACACAGGCCTCAATCCGTTTCTTGCCGGCCGTTTGGGCACCGCCCATCCATTCTCAGGATGACAATGTGGCCTGATAGGTCGTGTCGCTTCGACGATTCAGGCTTGCCAACAGCGTCGACGGGCCCGTGCACCCTACGCGACTTCGAGGTTCGTAGACCGGCCTGCATCCGTTAGAATCGGTCCTGTGCGCACCCCACCCGATCTCTCCGTCCGTGTCCGCGACTACGCCCTCATCTTGATCGGTTGCCTGGTTCAGGCGATCGCCATGGATGTCTTCCTGATTCCGGCCCGGCTGGCGGCCGGCGGCGTCAGCGGCCTGGCCCAGATCCTCAATGCCCTGACCGGCTGGCCGGTCGGAACGCTCGTGTTGATCATGAACCTGCCGTTGTTCTTCGTCGGCTGGCGCTACCTGGGTGGCAGGCGCTTCCTGACACGCACCGTCGTCACAGTGGTGGCCTATTCATTGATGGTCGATGCGCTGGCGCCCTTCCTGCCGAAGGGCGGCGTCACGCCCGAGCCGATCCTCAACGCCGTCTTCGGTGGCGTCATCGGCGGTCTGGGCATGGGCCTGGTCTTTCGCGCACAGGGGACAACCGGCGGCACCGACATCCTGGCGCGACTGCTCGGCCGCTGGCGCGGTGTGCCGCTCAGCCAGAGCTACCTGTTGACCGACACCGCGATCGTGTTCTTTGCCGGCCTGGCCTTCGGCTGGGAGGCGGCACTGTTCGCGGTCATCGCGCTCTACGTGAGCGGGCTGGCCGCCGAACTGGCCGCCGAGGGCGTCGGCATCGTGCGCGCGGCCACGATCATCACCCGTCATCCCGAGGCCATCGCGGCCCGGGTTCTGGAGGACATGGCGCGCGGCGTCACCGGCTGGGCCGGCACCGGCATGTACTCGGGCGAGGAGCGCCACATCCTGTTCGTGGCCGTCAGCCGCTCCGAAGTCAGCCAGCTCAAAGCCATCATTCAATCCATCGACCCGACCGCCTTCGTGGTCATCGGCCAGGCGCATGAGGCGTTGGGCGAAGGCTTCAAGCCGCTTACGCATTTGTGATTTCTGAGTGCTGATTGTCGCCCTGAGCGGACGCCCAATGCCAATCAGCACTCCGGGAGGATCCATGACGTTGCCGACCGCCGCGATAGCTTATCTCGACGCACATTGGCCAGAACATCTGGCGCGGACCCAGGCGTTTCTGCGGCAGCCGAGCGTGTCGGCGCAGGGCTGGGGCGTGCGCGCGTGCGCGGAGCTCCTGCAGGGCTGGCTGATCTCGGCCGGCGCCGCCGTCGAGCTGCACGGGCGCGAGAGCCATCCGATCGTGTTCGCCGAGTGGCGCGCGGCGCGGCCCGATGCGCCGACGCTGCTGATCTACGGCATGTACGACGTCCAGCCGGTCGACAATCAGGATTGGACCACCCCGCCCTTCGCGGCCGAGATCTGGAACCACCCGCTCGGTGGGGAGAGCATCGTGGCCCGCGGCTCCTGCAACTCGAAAGGCCCGTTGATGGCCATGCTGCACGTCATCGAGGCCTTTCAGGCCACCGGCGGCCTGCCCGTGCACATCAAGTGGACGATCGAGGGCGAAGAGGAGATCGGATCACTGGCGCTCGAGGGGTTCTATCGCGATCAGCGCGAGCGCCTGCGCGCGGATGCGGCCTTTGAGCCGTTCTGGAGCCAGGGTCAGCCGGGCGACCCGCCGAACGTCATCCTCGGCACCAAGGGCGTGCTCGGTCTGGAGTTCATCGCCCGCTCGGGCGAATGGGGCGGCTCGCGCGACGTGATCCACTCGAGCCTGGGCGTGTGGGTGGCCTCACCGGCCTGGCGTCTGATCCAGGCGCTTGACACGCTGGTCGACGCGCACCAGCGCCTGACCGTCGACGGGATCCCCGAGTACGGCACGATCCTCGCGAGCGATGAAGGCCTGTTACAGGAGATGGCGGCGCGAATGGATCCGGTCGAGGAACAGCGCCGGCTGGGCGTTCAGCGCTTCAAGGACGAGGCCGACCCGGCCGAGCTTGCGCGACGGCTGTCGTTCGCGCCGATGCTCAACCTCAACGGCATCAAGGCCGGCTATCTGGGCGAAGGCTCGCACACCATCCTGCCCAACGAGGCCCGCGCCACCGCGGACTTCCGCATGCCGCCCGGCTTCGACGTCGCCGACGTCCTGGCCCGGTTGCGCGCGCATCTCGACCGGCGCGGCTTCACGGACGTCGAGGTCTTGACCGACTCGGGCTACCCGGCCGCGCGCACGCCCCTCGAGGCCCCGGTGGTGCAGGCGATGCTCGCCGCATACCGCGCCCTGGGCGTCGAGCCCGTGATCGAGCCGATCGAGCCGTCGGCCACACCGTATTACCTGTACACCGACGTGCTGGGCGTGCCCTTCGTCTGGGGCGGGCTCGGCTGGGCCGGCGGCAGCCACGGCCCCGACGAGTGGTGCTCGGTGCAGGGCCTGCGCGACCTGATGCGCTCGACGGCCGGCTTCCTGCACGCCTTCGCTGAACAGGCCCGGCCCACATCAGCGGATCGGGTTGATTGATCCCTGGCTATCGTCTTACCCGTTAAGAGACCTGACCCATGACCTTCAAGGCCTTGATCTTCGACATGGATGGCACGTTGCTCGACAACATGCACATCCACAACATCATCTGGAGCGAATATCTCGGTGAGCGCGGCATCCACCTGACCCCGACCGAGATCGGGATCCGCACTGCGTCGCTGCCGAACCCGAAGATCATTCGCATGTTCTTTGGGCAGGACCTGGATCCCGTGCACGTGATCGCGATGTCGACCGAAAAAGAGGACCGCTATCGCGCCCGGATCGCGTCCGGCCTGATCGAACCCTTGCCGGGTCTGCGCGATTTTTTGGACGAGATCCAGACACAGGCTCTGCCGCGCGCGTTGGCGACATCGGCCAGTCGTGTCAACCTCGATTTCACGCTCAAGGCACTCCAGCTCGAGACGTTCTTCCAGGTCGTGATCGCGGCGGAGGATGTCGAGCACGGCAAGCCGCACCCTGAGCCGTTCTTGAAGGCGGCCGAGCGGCTCGGGCAAGCACCCGGCGATTGTCTGGTGTTCGAGGACTCGCCTTTCGGTCTCGAGGCCGCCCAGCGCGCGGGGATGCGCGCTGTGGGCTTAACGACCAGCCATCCTGCTGAGGAGCTGGAACAATTCCCGCACCTGATCGGCCTGATGGCGGATTACTCGGGCCTAAACCTGGCCTCGCTGCAGGCGGGCCGCCTCCGCTAACGGCGCGACAGGCGTTCAGCGTTTCGTCATCGTCCGGAACAGAGGATATCCGGAGTATTCCAGGGCACTTTCCCAGAGGCCGGCAGAATAAGGAGTTCCAGAATGCGGACCTATCCCAACCTGGCCGATATCGATCGACTGAGACAGAGGGGCTACGAGGGTCGGACCATCGAACAGGCCATCGCGCTCGCCGAGCGTGGAGCAGAGGTCAAGGCTCTGCTGTTGCGCATTCAGACGGCCTTTGCGGGCATTACACTGGGCGCCGGTATCGGGCTCCGCGAGGCTCAAGGTCTCGACGATGGTGCGGCCGCGGACACCCTGGCCGACCTAAGAGCCCAAGATGAGCGGCTTGACTGGAGCAGCATCCCCGCAGACATGCTGAACGAGTGTCCAACCTGTCTCTTCTTCTTCGATATCGCCGGGATGGCGTTCCACCTGCCGGCATTCATGGTGGCGGACCTCAATGGCGACTATCGGCATGATCTCGTATTCTCACTCAATGCCGTCTCGGAGGGCGCTGGATTCCAGGCCCTATCGGTGCTCCAGCGCGAGGCAGTTCTGGCGTACTTGAGCCACATGGAGCACGAGCCGGAATTCGAGCCATTCCAGCAGGTTATCCTGAACGCCCTTGCTTAGGGCCGCTGATCAACCCTCCAAAGTCCGCTTGAACGGGTAGACCGGCGTGCGAAGAGACCCCGGTACTACCCTGACGCATTTCGCCCTGAGGCACAGCTAGGTCTTTGGCGCCCAGCCCTCGATTTCCTGCGGCCCCTGACCGAAGAAGAACTCCTCGAGCTGCGCCATAAGAAACGCCTGCGCGCGCTTGTCGAACAGCGACAGGCCGTTGTGATTGATCAACAGAGTCTGTTGCTGTTGCCACAGCGCCCAGGCCTGTTGCGAGACGTTCTCGAAGACGCGCTGACCGAGCGCTCCGGGGAAAGGCGGCCGCGCCAGGCCGGGCAACTCGCGCCCCAGTTTCACGCATTTCACCAATCGAACCGACATCGTCATCACCTTTCACTCTCACGTCGGGCTCATCGAGCCTTCAACATTATACGTTCGTGCTTGCGGTGTCGGATTGCGGGCGAAACCCGCGGCGCAATCGTTATCAGCCGGCCACCGACGCACTGCGATCCGCTCCAATCTGCCTCAACAGCGATGAGCATTCCATGAAGAAGCGTTGACGCTGTTGGTCGACCGGGGTACAACTCCGCTGTAGAAACTTTGTATAAGCCCGATCCTCCGACGGGAGGGTGGGCCATACCGGCCTCAGCGCCGCGCCGCGCGCCGTGGGCGTTTGCCGGAGCTTTCGACACCGAGGAGATGGACATGATCCGCAGTATTCGCAACCGCTTCACCCCCCTGCTTCAGGCCGGGCTCGCCCTGGGGCTGGCCTTGAGCGCCGTGTTCGTGCCCGGCACGGCGACGCCGCAAGCCAGGGCCGCCGAAGGCGACGCGACCTACACCGTCGTCGCCGGCGATAACCTCACCCGGCTCGGCCGCCGTTTCGCGGTGCCGGTCGACTCGATCCGTTCGGCCAACGCGCTGAGCGGCGACACGATCTTCGTCGGCCAGAAGCTCGTGATCCCCAACGTCACTGTCGTCGAGCGCGCGATCGGCGCCGGCTCGTTCAACACCCTGGTCACGGCCGTCAAGGTCGCGGGCCTTGTGGAGACCCTTTCGGGCCCCGGTCCGTTTACGGTCTTTGCGCCGACCGATGCCGCTTTCGCCAAGCTGCCTCGCGCCACGCTGAACGCGCTGCTGGCCAACCCCGCGCAACTCGCCGCGGTGCTGACTTACCACGTCGTGGCCGGCAAGGTTATGGCCGCTGACGTCGTCGGCCTGAGCTCCGCCACGTCGGTTCAAGGCGAGGCGATCAGCATCGCCGTGAGCGGCGGCAAGGTCGTGCTCAACGGCAACGCGACGGTCACGGCCACCGACATCCCGGCCACCAACG
>WBZS01000640.1_pt1 | contig 39289 bp, 33 predicted proteins | sample 5204201 | NCBI WGS metagenome assembly WBZS01 (sample SAMN12344357, study PRJNA552823) | activated sludge metagenome | biome: Activated sludge suspended growth; feature: Nitrification reactor; material: Wastewater; isolation source: activated sludge from nitrification reactor of wastewater...
CAGTAAATGTAGCGGCCAGCGCACAGATCGCGCTTGCTCCACCCAGCGTACTCCGTGGCCCACTCGGCCTTGAGCCGGCTGACCACGTTCGGTGAGAGTCCCTTGGCCTGATCGCCCACCAGCACGGCGAGTGCCTCGTGCATATCCCCGCTCGAGATCCCCTTCAGATACAACCAGGGCAGCGCCGCCGAGATGCGCTGGGAGCGGCGCACATAGGGCGGCACCAGGGCAGAGTTGAATTTCACCCCCTGGCCGGACCGATCGCGCACCTTGGGCACACGCACCGCTACCGGGCCCACCGCAGTGAGAACCTCGCGCTGCGGCAAGTAGCCATTGCGTACCACCGCTTGCTGACCGGCCAGCGTGCGCACATTGTCGTACTCTGAAAGCATTGACTGTATCTCGACCTCGATCGCACTCTGGATCAACTGCCGCGCCCCACGCCGGATCAGATCCTCAAGCGTGAGTCCCATCTCGTTTGCACTGACGTTGCCCTTACCCGTATCCTTACCCATGGCGCATCTCCGTGGTTGCTGACTTCAGATCTTTAACAATCCGATTTCAGCAGAGGTGCGCCGCTTGATCAACTTGTCAGCATCTGCTCATACACCAGTTCGGACAATAGCTCCTGATGATGGCCATCTTGCTGATCGGCACCGCCGGCATGGGGAATGCCTGGGCTGACCGCGGACACGCACATATCGGTGTGATGGTCGGTCCCTATTGGGGACCGTGGTACTACCCGTCGACCTACTATTACCCGCCCTACTATCCGCCTGTGGTGGTCGAGTCCTCGGACCCGCAGGTGTACCTCGAACAGCAGCGGGCGGCTTCCGCCGCTCCGGCCGCCCCAGGTGCCGCAGCGTCGGGCAATTTCTGGCACTACTGTGCGTCACCGAAGGGCTATTACCCGTACGTCAAGGAATGCCCGGGCGGTTGGAAGAAGGTATCGCCACAACCACCGGCCCAGCCCTAATTTCAACCAGGAGCGTCTGTCATGAAACCTCATATCTATCGTTTCTCCACCGTGACAGCTTTGCTGCTTTTGGCCGGCTGCGTCTCCATTCCGGCGGGCCCCAGCGTGATGGCGCTGCCGGGCAGCGGCAAGAACTTCGAGCAGTTCCGCACCGATGATGCTGATTGTCGCCAGTATGCCCAGAGCCAGATTGGTGGCGCCGGCGCAGACCACGCTGCGGTCGATTCTGGTGTGCGCAGCGCCGCCGTGAGTACCGCAATCGGCGCGGTCGCCGGCGCCGTTATCGGCGGGCACAGTGGTGCGGGGGTCGGCGCCGGCACCGGTCTTTTGGTAGGCAGCATGGCCGGCACGGGGGCCGCGCAGAGTTCTGCTTACGGAACCCAGCGCCGCTACGACAATGCGTACGTCCAGTGCATGTACGCCAAGGGAGAGCAGGTGCCGACCTCCGGTAGCTCGGCGCGCCGCCGAACCTATGCGCCGGTCGATCGCGCCGCGGCCGCGCCGGCCGGTGTCTTCTATCCGCCGCCGCCACCGGGGTACGCACCACCGCCCCCGCCGTCGGTATCTCCAACACCTTAAACAGGAGTTCGAACATGAGAATCAGAAGAGAAGCCCTGGCCGCTTTCGTCCTGTTGCCTTGCCTGGCTGGATCCGCCCTTGCGCAGGACCGAGGACGAGAAGGGCATCGCGAGGGAGGCGGCCGAGCCGAGTGGCACGGAGAGATCGCCCGCTTCCACGAACACGACATCGAACGTTGGCGCGGCGGACGCTGGTTCAATGGACGCCATGAAGGTCGCCTCGGCTGGTGGTGGATCGTCGGCGGCGCCTGGTACTTCTACCCGGTGCCGGTCGATCCCTACCCGGACCCTTACCAGCCCCCGGTGGTCGTTTTGCCGCCGCCCGCCGAGACGCCGCACTACTGGTACTACTGCGCCAATCCGGCCGGCTACTACCCGTACGTCGCTCAATGCACCGTCAATTGGAAGCGGGTTCCCGCCACCGTGCCGCCCGGCGCGCCGTCGCGATGATCCGCCAGCGAGGATATTCCGGACAGGGGAGGGGTACTCGTGGCTACACGTCGTCCCTCTCCGCCGCCGGGTCCTGGTTGAGGATCGCTCTCGGGTCCGCTGGGCCCACAAACAGATCGAGCCGGAAAGACGACGACCATGGGTCTGCAGATCGCCGCCCCGGTCTGACCGGCAGGCTCGCGATGATGCCGGGGTTTTCATATTCGCGCATCCGCTTGCAGTCCCACACGCTCCGGCTCAGGGCGCGTTTGCTTTGCGCTTTCGCCTTGCGACCGAATCACTAACCGGAGACTCATGATGCGTAGTCCTTCCCGCCTTGCCATTGCCGCCCCGACCGCATGCCACCTTAACGCCTTGCTTACTGTCGCGCTGCTTACCGTTGCGTCCGCAGCCCGCGCCGATGATACCGACAATGCCGTCACGGAATTCCTCGATTTGAATGGTGACCACAAGATTTCCTACGACGATTTCGTACACAGCATCGCGGTGAAAGCCATGCGTGAAATGGATGAGGACAAGAACGGCCTGCTGTCTCCTGCCGAAGGTGCGTCGTCAGGCAGCAAAGGGGACGCAAGCAGTCCCGCAATCAGCTTCTCCAAAGCCGACACCGACGGGAATGGTCAAGTGAGCTTCGAGGAGCTAAGCGAAGCAATACACGCAAACACGGGTACGCGCGCGCTGTTTCAGAACCTGGACAAGGACGGGGATGGGTCCCTGAGCGGACCCGAGTTGAAGAGCATTCACGGCGTGCCTCTGATTCGCCTACCGTTCTGAGGTGAAGCGCAATGGGCTCGCGAACCTCCGCAGCGAATTGGCTGGGCACCCTCGGAATGACGACGATGCTCCTGTCCTCGCAAACCGGCTGCAATGCTCACGCACCGCCGAAGGTTGACGAAGCGCGCGTCAACCAGTTTGCCGCACGCGGCTACCTGAGCGACGAGCGCTTCAGCGTTGCCACGACATTCTCGAACTGGAGCGTCGGGGAGAATTCGTTCGACATTGCATGGACGGTGCTAGTGTCCGGAAATCGCCTAGCTGTGGTCATCTATCTGCCTGGTTTGGGGGAGTCGCGTACGTCCGGCGAAATCTGGCGCACGGCATGGGCCCGCGCAGGCTATGCCGTTCTCTCTATCCAGTTGCTCGACGAGGACCGGAAGGCGTGGTCGTCTGCGGCGGCGCGGCGCGGCGACTTCGGCGTGCTCGTCCGGGAGCGCTATGCGACGGCCGCCGCCAGCGTCCGGCTGAAGGCGCTTGCGACTTTGTTCGCCGAACTGCGGAAGGTCCATGTTAACGACGAGGCGTTGCTGGGTCGCCTCGATCTGTCACGCGTCGCGATCGCCGGTTTCGATGTCGGAGCCTATACTTCCATGCTCGTTGCCGGCGAATCGCCGAAAGGAGACTGGGAGCCGGTGCACCCGCCCATTTCGATTTCGGCAATCCTTGCCTTGAGTCCCTTCGCGGATTTCACCGGCAGCGCGTTTACCAGCCGCTATCAGTCGATCACTCTGCCCGTGCTCTCAGTCAGCGGAGATTCGGATACCGATGCCGTGGGTGTCGTGCCGTCGCCTTCCGTACGCAAAGCGCCGTTCGAGCACATGCCTTCGCACGACGCCTTCCTGTTGTGGCTCGCAAACGCGACGCATGCGGAACTCTCCGGCTCACAGATCGGCAGGGGAATCGAGGAACCCGATCAAAAGGGCGCTGCGCAGAGCAGCGACAGTCGCGGTTCGCGCAAGGGTAGTTCCCGACAACACGAAGGACGGCGCAGTGGCAATCAACGTCTCGACTCAAATGAGGGGAGCGTTGACAAGACCGCGGGCGGCGGATGGCCGGGCGAGACGAGAATTTCGCCGACCGACCGTGCAATCAGCGTCACGCTCACTCAGGGAGTAACGACAGCCTTTCTTGATGCCTACTTGAAACAGGATCCCGTTGCGCGGGAATGGCTTCAAAAGAACGCTAGCCGCTGGATCGGCGATCGGGGCGAGATGAGGCGCAAGTGAAGCTTGATCGCAAAGCCGAATGGACAAAGACCCTTCGACCGATTCCACGCCGTTGACACTATTCCGGGATTCTGGCGACGATGGACAGACGGTTGTCAGAAACGACGCTATGGAAAGTGAGTCCACTTTCGCGGAGGAGGGCAAGCATAGCCGGTTGCAGAATCGCGTAGGCCTGTCCGTTCTGCGCCTCCCAGGTTCGAAGGAACTCTTCGACGGATGCAATGGCCTTATGCGGCTCGCTATCGATCCCCAACGCGAGTTCCCCTCTCGTGGCGACTAGGGTGAGTGGTCGTCCGAGGTAGAACGGAACGGACGTATCGAACTGGGCGACGCTATAGAAGGGCAAATCCGGTCGAAAGGGTCTCCGGTCTCGGGTCAGGGACTCGATCAGGCGTTCGGACGACAGGTTCTCGTCGGCTGCATGAAGAAACTCAAAGACCAAAGTCCATGAACCGAGCGTACCGAAGGCAAGAAGTGCGATCGCAACGGCGAAGCGCCCCCGGCGAACCAGCGCGATCGCCGCCATCGCGGATACCAGCAGCAATGCAGCGGCTGCGAAAAGCCAGGTAATCGCATGCTGCGCAGCATCCCCCAGTGCGGCGAACTGGCTCGCACCGGGAAGAAAGTGCAGCGAAGCCAACAATCCGCCTGCGAGCAGCGCCGTTCCCCAGGTGGCCCAGGTAAGCGTCGATCGGGGCCGGCGCTGAATCTGGTCGGCGAGGATCAGCGCGACGGCGGGAAATGCCGGCAATATGTAGGCCGGCAATTTGGATTGGGAAAGGCTGAAGAAGACCAGCGTTACGGCCGCCCAAAGCCCTGCAAACCATTCGACGGAGAATCCGTTTGGATGGCTGGTCCGCATCTTCGATAGTTCGAGGCACGCTCGCAGGAGAGACGGGGTCCAGGGCATCAACCCGACAACCAGGATAGGGAGGTAATACCACCACGGACCCGCCCGATGGTGACCGGATTCCGCGAAGCGTTGCAGGTGTTCGTGAACAAAGAAGAAGCCGACGAACTCCGGGTTCCGATATTGCACAACGATGAACCATGGCGCAGCGATCGCAAGAAAGAGCGCGCCGCCGGCAACGGCGTTGAGCCGCGAGAGCAGTGAATAGTCGCGTCGAACGACCATGTAGCTCGCGACGGCCAACCCGGGCAAGACGATGCCGATCAGCCCCTTGCTCAGTACGGCGAGCGCGGCTGTTGTCCACGCCGCAAGCATCCATGACTTTGCCCTTGCGGCGAGTACCTCGCACTGCGCGAGCAGAAACGAACAGAATGACATTGTCAAACATGCTGTCAGCGTCATGTCCAGAGTAAGGTACTGGGCACCCAGGAAATACGCCCACGAACTGGCGAGGACGATAGCTGAGAGTATGCCCGTAGCAACGCCCTTCAATCGATAACCGGTGTACGCAAGCATCAGTACCGCAAGAAGTCCAAGCAACGCAGAGGGGAGGCGCGCAGTCCATTCATCCTCGCCGAAAACTCGGAACGAGGCGGCCGTCAGCCAGTATTGAAGGGGCGGCTTCTCGAAATATTTCAGGTCATTGAGGCGCGGCGTAACCCAGTCGCCGCTGACGAGCATTTCACGCGGAATTTCTGCGTAACGTCCTTCGTCCGGGATAAACAGCCCCCGCAGTTCGAGGCTGCCGAACCATGCAACAAACAGGAGGGCGCAGACGACGAAGAGAAGAGCAAAACGCCCTTTCGCATCCATTCCGAAGCGCTGCTCCGGTGGCGGGAGTAGGGGTGGCTCGACACTGTGTTCAAACACGCGAAATTGACGACTTGGCGTACTTTGAAATGTCGAGGTCGCACCGTTGCGACGACCACACGAGTCCTGCGTCATGCGGGTAACGCCTCTGGCCAGCCCAAATCACCCAACCTGGGCTCAATTCAGGGCGCGGAAATGCGTCAAGCAGTTGGCTCATCGATTGCAGCACGACATGTGTCCACATGCAAAGTGGCTCTTTGTACCTTGGAACTGTCAGGCATTTCTGGTGCGTTGTCCAAGCGTACTATGTGCCGCCGCGACTTCATCGGAATTTCCGTGAACAATGATAACGTACTTGTCTGCCTCAAGTGCCGCCTCGTAGGCGATCACCTGGCACTGTGGAACGCCGGTCTGGGTCAAGGCCGTGCCGATGGCCGACACCCCGCGCATGGCCACTGCACCGTCGAGTGCGCCGGCCAGCGCAGAAACCACCGGCCCCGCCATCGTCATCGAGCCCACCCCTGGTAAGAAGAAGACGACCGGCGCCAGTGGCAAGCTCCGGATCCCGGCCCAATAGGCACTTACGCGTCCCCAGTTCTTGATTTTGCTCCCGGCTGCGAAGAAGCCGACCGGGTGCCCGTCGGTGTCATGGTTCTTGCCGACCAGCGATAGCTTCCCCACGTCGAAACCGACGTGGGTCAGAGACAGGAAAGCCTCTTCGGCTTCAACCTGCGTGTCGAATGCAAGAACGGGCAAATCTTCCTTCTTCATGATCAATCCTCGAATGAGTCACAAGGACTCGGCCGACGCGGGCATGAATACGGGACGCGCCTGGGAGCAAGTAGCGCCGGCACGGATCACGCACTCGCGCGCTACCGACCAGAACCGGCTGAAGACAACCCAAACAACTCTGGCCCTGAATACGTGCTCATGACATTGCTCTTCAATGCGGTGGACGCCGAGTGCCGCGTTACCCTTCGAGCATCGCCGCCAGATTCCTAGCGGGCTTGGTTTGCGACAGCGTGGCTGTCCGACTCACATCCTGCAATCAAGCGCCCCAGTCAACAGACCTGGGCGTGTAACTCGGTCCCCGAACGGAGAATGTTCATCAGCAGGAACTGGTTCAGGATCTCAGCGCTTGCGCCGCGTCTTGCGTTCCGAGCCTTGCGCCGGTTGATCCGCACTGAAGCAGACTGTCCGTCGCCGTGCGGGGCCCCTCAACACATGCGGCGGGCGAAGCACGACGGCGCATGGAGCGACGCGTGCGCCACGGACCATGCACGAGGAGCGGTTCGTCGCCGATTGGCCGAGGCGCCGACCCTCCATCTCAAAGATTGATGGGTCAATTGCAGGTAACCGTGACATCGCTCATGACATTCGAGACGACCGTACCCGTTTCGTTCGACACCATGCAGGTTTCCCCCTCAGGCTGGGTTGCGACGGTCACCTGATACGTCAGACCGGCCAAGACGGTCCCGGGAAATGCAAATGCCCCGTTGGCGGCAATCGGCAGAAGTACGACCCCGTCACTCAGGATCAGGCTGGTGCCGGGAGCCAGCCCCGAAACCGTGCCGCCGACCGACGCGGGGGCGCCGCAGTTGATGAGGACGCCGCCCACCGAACCCGATGAGGAATTCACAGTTCCGCTGCCGTTCGCGACCGTGCATTCTTGTCCTGCGGGCCGCGTCAGAACAACAACGTTGTAGGTGCCATCATTGGGGATGCTGTTGGCAAAGCGGAATGCCCCGTTGTCTGTCACCGTGAGACTGTCCGAGCCGTTGTCCTGCAGGGTCAGACTCAAGCCATCGCCCAGCCCGCTCACGGTTCCGCCGTTGCTCGCCGTGCTGGTGCCCCAGCACGCCGCCACGCACTGCGTAAATATGATGCAGGCGACGAATCGTGACAACGTTTCGAACATCATGACGCTTCTCCTGTCTCCGGCAAGCATGCCACTTACCCCAGTCGCAAGGGGATGTAGATCTTCGTTTCGCCGCGCTGTAACAACAACGCGATGGATTTGCCGGAGCGGGTTGCCTCGGCGCTTGCCTGGGCGACGCTGGCGACCGGCTTGCCATCGATCGCGAGCAGGACATCACCGGGCTGCACGCCGGCACGCTCAGCCGCGCGAGCGACGCCCTCGACCACCAGGCCGTTGGCAATGCCGGACTGGCGCCTTTCCTCGGGCCGCAGCAAGCGCAGCGCCAGGCCGAGTCGTCCGCCTTCGTTCGGTGCCTTTGCCTCTGCCGTCTGCGTCGCATGGGTCTTCGCGTCGTCGAGCCGCGCATGCACAACGCGTCGCGTGCCCTGGTGCCAGACTTGCAGGTCGATCCGTTCGCCCGGCTGCGCAAGCCCCACTTGGGCGGGCAAATCTCCGGACACTCCGATAGCCTTGCCGTTGATGGCCAGCACCACATCGCCGCTTTCGAGGCCAGCACGTTCGGCGGCACTACCCCTATCCACGTCGGCAACCAATGCGCCGGCCGGCTTGTCGAGTTTGAACGCCTCTGCCAGCGTTTGGCTTACGTCCTGGACCGTAACGCCGAGCCTCGCGTGGCGAGCCGTGCCGGTGCTCAGGATCTGTTGCTCAGCGTGTTGGGCCACGTCGATTGGAATCGCGAACGACAGCCCCTGGTAGCCGCCAGAGCGCGAGTAGATCTGCGAGTTGATGCCAATCACCTCGCCCCGCATGTTGAACAGCGGCCCACCCGAGTTTCCCGGATTGATCGGGACGTCGGTCTGGATGAACGGAACGAAGCCATTACCGGGCAGTGTGCGTCTGGTCGCGCTGATCACACCCGCGGTTACGGTGTTATCGAAGCCGAAAGGCGAGCCGATCGCAACGACCCATTCACCTGCCCGCGGTATCCGCGGGGCGGCGAGTTCGACGACCGGCAGGTTGCGCGCATCGATCTTGAGCACCGCGACGTCGGTGAGTGTATCCGCGCCGAGTACCTTGGCGCGGTACTCCCGACGGTCGGTCAACTTGACCACGACTTCCTGTGCGCCATTGACCACATGTGCGTTGGTCAGGACGATGCCGTCGGACCTCACGATGAAGCCCGAGCCTTCGCCTTGAACGGGAATCTGCATCTGGGGCGGCAGGCCGCCGAATTGCTGCTGGAAGCGGCGCAGATACTCGCGTATTGCCTCCGCATCCTGCGGTTCCGACGCATCGTCGTCTTCTTCACCCGAAGCGCCGCCGACGGACACCCTTCGCGTGCCGCTGACGCTGACGTTGACCACCGCGGGACCGAAGCGCTCGGCGATGCTCGCCATGTCCGGCAGTCCAGCAGCGGCGGTCGCGGCAGCCGGGCTGGGGCCTGCGGCAGGCTCGATTGCTCCTGCGTGGGCATGTCCGAACTTATAGTAGCCCGTCGCAGTCAGCGCCAGCGCCATCGTGGCGACGGTGGTGACCATACCCAAGGTTGTACGAGTTTCCGGCGTTGATTCAACTTGCATGATATTTCTCCTTGGTATGTGTGCTTAGCCGTCTAACATGGCGCGAATGATCATGACTCGCGCTTCCGTTGCTGCAGATGGGTGCGCGGTGAGGTCGGTTCCGACGGCAACCAGCCGAGTGACGAACTACGTATTGTCCGCGAAGGTGGGAAGGGCAGATCCGCGCCGACCGACTTGCGTTTCCCGATATCGAGCGCGGCCTCGAAACTGGCACCGATGGCTGCATCATCCCGGGAATCGATGCTTTGGCGAGTCCTGTGCTGCGGTCAAATCGTTTCACGATCAACGCTCACCGACGTCGAATTTCGCGAACCAGTGTCATGATCGAATCGGGCATGGCAGATTTCAGCAGGTTCTTGTAGGCAGCGAACTGAACCGGTTTGAATGCCAAGCTTTTCAGGAAATGTAAGCAGGCGTTGCCGCGACTCCCTGCGGCCAACTCCTCGGTTCCGACCCAGTTGTGCGCGTCGGCCATCGACGTATTGAGAGTGGCCGCGGGAAGCTGGATACGCTGCCGATCCTCGTGCAGCGTTTCTTCGACAGTGGTCAGGTAGTTCGTAGCGATCTGATGGAGCATCTTCGGCGAACTCAATGCATCGGTCTCGCCGATTCGATAGCGGATGGTCGGGACATCGACGAACGCGACGGGCCCTGCGCGGCACGTCTTGAGGTGAAACTTGTAGTCTTCACCCGTTCGAAACCGTTCATCAAAGAAACCGGCCTCCTTTTGCCGCGAACGGCGAAGCAGGACAGTCGATGTATGAACCAGGTTTCCGAGGACCATCTCGGAAAAGATATCTCCGAAATAGACCGAACCTATTTCTGAAAACATGCCCAGTCCGGCGACCAGTGTGATGGAATGCGCGAATAGATCTTGTGGGCGTGGGAAGAATCGATAGGTGTGGTACATCTCTCGCAAGTACTTCCGGAACACGGTCTCCTCACCAACAACGCGGCCCTCCTCATGGATGCTGCGAAACGCCTCCATTTCTGTCCAAACCATACCTGCCGACGGAATTCGTCGCAGGCATTCAATCTGAAGTTCAAGCTTGCCCGGCAACCAGACATCGTCGGAATCAAGGAGTGCGATGTATTCACCGCGGCTCTCGCGAATCCCGAAATTCCTCGCCGACGAGACACCGCCATTCTCCTTCTTGAAATAGCGTACGCGAATCTCTGTTCCAAATTCGTTCTGAATCCGAGCTTCTGTATCGTCGCTGGACCCGTCGTCGACAACGATGATTTCGACGTTCTTGTAGGTTTGAGACAGAACGCTTCGAATCGCCCCCGAAACCAGCGCGGCACGATTTTAGGTAGGAATGACAACACTGACCAGACCAGGCTCGGACGACATCTCTCTTCCTCTGCTGTCTCAAAGACCAAGAACGCGAGCAGCCATCGTGTCTGCTTCGCGCAGAAAGGGAGGGCAACTGATTTGAATCGCACGGTAGGTGCCGTTGCCCGCTGGATCCCTTGCGAATCCGCTGACCCAGGGGCGATCTGAAGTAGTCAAAACTCGTTGTCACGATTTCGGAACAATCCATTTCTTTGTCGCTGCCACGAGCGGACAATGCCGCCGACACATGCGGCGGGGCGAGCGTTCGGCTCTCGGTCGCCTCGTGAGACCGAGATTCGCCGAGAAAGTCGTGCTGCATCACAGCCGATCCGCAACAAGGCGAAGATGCAGGTCGAATGAAGCACCTGCCTCGAGGGTCATCGTGTAGCTTCGTCGTACGCTTCCAGCGTGCGCGGCGACGCGGTATGTGCCGGCGGGCAAGGGCACGTCGACCAGCGGGCCTGCATCGTCGAGAGCAAGCACCCGGTGACCCTGCAGATCGAAGATCTGCAGGCCGAGCGGCGCGCACTCGTCGCGACGCCGAGAAGTCGAGTAGATCGACCGCAGCCACTGCAGAAGGGATTTGAGATGTCTTCTGCCCGTGCCCATGCGCCCTTCATTATGGATCACGAGGCGACCCGTTGACATCGTTGCAGTGCATGAAGGACTAAGAGTGTCCATGATGTTTTCCTTGTTCGGCGAGTTCTCATCGCGATATAGGGCTTTGCCTGGTTCGCTTTGACGCGAGCGTCTGCGTCAAAGGATGCGCAGTTCCGCGGCCTCTGCAGCGCCCCGAGGCAGTTCGCGAGTTGGTGTCGCGCGGGGCGGTTGGTTGCCGGCCTCGACAGTGCCGGCGCGACGTGTTCGGGCACGATGCAAAAGCACAGTCACCAGCAGCGCCGCAGCGCCCGAGCCGGCCATCAGTGGCGATGCCGTCAGCACTTGGGCCAAACCATCGACCGCCTCAACGCTGACCTGTTGGACAAAGTCGACCAGGGCGATTACGTCGCTCGTGCGAATGTTCTGTGCGTCCTCGATGCGAACCTGCAAGTCCTGCCGCCCGCACTGAAACCACAGTTTCGCAAAGATGCCGTCCGCGACGGCAACGAGCGACAATATGCCTAGCGGCCGCAGCAGGTGTTCCAGCAGATGGCTACGCTCGGTCGCGGGTGCAGACTCATAGACTTGGCCGACCAGTTGCGCGATCGTGATCTCGGATGCCTGACAGCTCGTCAGGTTCGACAGTGCCGAAGCGGGTGTGTGATGAGAATTCATGTCGTATAGATCCTTTCTCGAGGCGCCCGCCCGTGACACTGAGCGGGCCGGATCGACAATTCCGGGTGCTCGGCCCGCGCCCGGGCGCCGCTCAGAAGCCAACACGCACACCGAAGGTGTACTGGTCGATGTTGGGCTTTTCGCCGAAAACCTTCGGCTGATAGCGTTCTACTTGGCCACGCAGCGAAACGTTGCTGGTCAGCGCGTATTGCGCGCCCAGGCCTAGCTTCAGTCCGTTGTCGCTCGCATCCCCGCCAGTCGTGTCGAGATTGATATGAGCCACGCCAACGCTTCCGAGTAGCGACCACTTGTCGCTCAGCGGTGCAATGCCCACTGCATCGAGGTACTCACTGCGGCCGTCTACCCTGCCCGTGCCATTGCTGACACGCCCCAGATCGGCGACGCCGGCTTCGAGCGCGAAATTCGGCGTGACCTGGTAACCGGCGAACAGCTTGCCGCTCAGGCTGGTGCCGTTCGCATCGATGCCGTTCACGCTGTCCGGATAGTGCGGGGTGCCCAGTCCGCCGCCGGCATACAGACCGTCAGCGTGTGCGGAGAATGCACTCAGACTTCCGACCAGCAGGATCGCACCGGCAACCGGTTTGAAATTGCGAGACGTCATGGTCCATTCCTTTCCAACTGACGCATCAATGTCGATGCGAGGTGTTCATGATCTCTGCCTATCTGCATGACGATATGTCGGAACCGCCGACGCTGTGTTGCATCTGCAATCAACGAGCGGGCAGCATGGCGCAACGCTGCGCTTTCCGCAGCATCCGTATGCTGGTGGGAGCCGGCTGATCGAGGATCAACCCGCGCCTGCAGAGGCATAAAAGTTACCGAGGTGGGCGGCTCCGCGCGAGTCGCCTTGGCCGGGTTGCGATTTGGGCTGCGTCGGCGGCGCACCCAGGTGGACGGCGGCAGCCTGTTCGAGCAGCCGCTGTTCCAGTGCAGGGACCCCGAGAACCGCGACAAGAGGCTTCGCTCGATCGACAAGGGTTCGCGGACATACACCTCGCCTGCCACCGAGTGAAAGGCGGTCTGGCAGACCCCGACATCGCATCGGGCAAGCGTTGTGGCAGATGGCGGTCACAACGCGACGCGCGTCGATGGGAATCGGTCAGGATGAGCAACTCTTTCCGTGATCGGCATGATTGCCGGCCGCCTTTGCCGCGGGCTCGGTCATGTACTCACCCTGCTTTGTCTTGCCGTAATACTTGGTGCCCGGACAGTGATAGGTCTTCGAACTGCTGTTGACCCAGACCTGGCCTGGTCCGCCCCCAGTTGCCGGCGTGCTTGAAGTCGCCGCTGCCGTCTTCGCGGTGGCAGGCATCGTCTTCGCCGACGCGGCAGCAGGCGTTGGCGACGCGGCCACGGCCGGTACCGGCGCCATTGCACTGGTGTTGGTCGTTGCCGGTACGGGTGATGAGCCGTACCAATCTTTTACGCCCTTGTGGCCGGCGCAGGCGCCTTTCTTCGTGTCGTTGGTGGTGTAAGAGCCATCCTTGCACAGTCCTGTGGAACCCGCGGGGGCCGTCTCTGGCGTTTCTGCGAATACTTCCGACGTGGCGATCAGGCCCATGACCAGGGCGAGGGAAGCGAGCGAGAATTTCATTTGGTTCTCCGATGAGGTGAGTGAAGAGCTGGAAGCGAGGCGGTACGTGCTTAGCCCGGGTGGCTTTGCGCCATCCTGGCCAGGGCGATTGTCAGTGCTGCACCGCCAAGTGTCTTGATGAGTCCGGGGTGCTCGGCATAGAAGCCACTCATCCGGTCGATGATCCCCGGGATGTGCTGTTCGGCGTGGCTGGCGATCTGTTGGACCTGTTCCGGGGCAATCTGCGATGCCTGCTCGGGCGTGACAACGGCCGGTGCTCCGCCACCATGCGTCAAGTTCCCGAGTAGCCCGCTCAGCGCGCCGCCACTTGCTTGACTCGCCAACGAGGCCAGCACACTGGGACCCATGCTGCCCAACAGCTGATTGAGCATGCCGGCCTGTTGATTGGGGTTGGCTTGGCCGAACAGTTGCCCCGCCATCTGTCCAAATGGGGGCGTCTGGTCGGAATGGAACATAGCTGAAAGGCCCTGGCTGACGAGTTGCGGTGAAGCAGTTTGCGCAACCTGCTCGAAGTGGTCGGGTGCGTTAGATGCGGTGCCGTTGCTGACGAATTGCGATAGCAAGCCGCTGAGATCGAATCCCATGCTGTTCTCCTGTTGTGTGGAAATCCGCGCCCTCGTCGGACGCGATCGTGTGCTGTCTATTGACCAGATCAAGGCCGCCCAGCAACGCAATCGCGCCGATGAGCCATGTCACTTGCTCGGACTGGTCCCAGCCGAAGAACTGGCCGAGGTAGGGCGCTGCCAGCGAACCGCCCATCGCCAGCGCTGCCGTCAACAAGAATCCCCTGTGAATCGAGACCAGGGCGATCGCCTTGCCGACCAGGCCGGCGAAGAGGTCAACCAGAATGGTCCAGACCGACCGCATAAGTTGTCCTTTGTCATTTGGGTGGTTGTCATACGGCACAATGCATCGAGGGCGCCAGACGCGCCAACGTTTCCCGAGAGATGGCAGCCGCCCAAAGTGACGCTGCGGCTTCAACAAGTGCGATCCATTCTCTCCGATCGCAGCCGCAGTCATGTGTCGTAACGGCTCACGCTGTGTTGCATTTGAAACAATACGGGGTGTTCAAGGCGCAAGGCCAGATCAGGTGTCGCCTATCCACCGTCCCGGTTGGGGCCACCTGGCCCAATCGTCATGCGCTCCCTGCGACGCATGCTGTAAGGATGGCGACGGCAGACCGGGCGGCCGAAGCAGATGTCTACGCTGGTCACGCCATGGTGCCCGGGAATCGCGGCAGTCCGGACTCAATGCTATTCGCGAGCACGTCGTTCAGCCTCCTCCTTCTCCTTCTCCTTATCCTTTTCCTTCTTCCTCTTCTCGACAGCGGCTTTTTCGGCTTCGGGCTTTTCGCGGGCAGCTTTGGCGGCAGCCGTTTCGGGCTGCTGGGCGGCCTTGCCATTCTCGTGTGCTGCGGGCATCGCTTCCTTCGGCGGCGGCGGCGCGGAGGGTGTCGCGGGCCTCGATATCGGGGTCGTCTCTGGTGAGAGCGGCGCCGCTCGTACCGGCGCGACTTGACCCGATTCCATTGACTTGGGCGCGACCGCGGGTAGCGGGCGCGCCGTCGCCGGCATTTCTACTGATGCGGGAGGCGCCGGATTTGCTGCAGGCGCCGGGTTCGGGCGTGGTGCTGGCTGCGCTGCTGCACTGGCAGGTGCGGGGGGAGCCGTCTGCGCCGGTGGCAAAGCCGTCGATTCGTGACCCGGCACGAACGCCGGCACCGGTTTGGTTGTCGCGGGCGCCGGCGCCGCAATATGAACAACCGCCGGCAACACCGCCGCAAGATGTGCCTGCGCAGGCACGGTGGCCTCGTAAGCACGCCCGGAGGTGGTAGCGCCCGCGGGTGCCACAACCGTCACGTTGGTGATGTTCGCGGCGCGCGTGTTGTTGATCGCCATATTGTTGGCGGCGTTCTGCACACGCATGCCGACGTTGCTTACCGGCGGCGCACTCACCACGACCGACGGCGGTGTGCCGATCGAGGCCGGCACGATGATGCCGGGACGCGATCCTGGCGGTGCCGGGACGAACACGCTGGGCGGGCCGATCGGCCGCGGCCCCGGCACGACACCTGGGGCTGCCCGGACGACGGTGATCTCGAGCGTCGGCGCCGGCGGGACGAAGGCCACGCCCGGCGCAGCCCAGTGCCCGTCGATGAAGACCACCATGTCTGCGCGGTGTTCATAATACGGATGCACCCAAATGTAATCCGGCCGTGGCGGCGGCAACCAGCGGCCTGCGGCCCAGACCCAGTTACCTTGCCAGGCCCAATACCCGCCGGTCCAGATGGAGCCGGCAAACGGCTGCGGCGGTGGCGGCTCCACCAGCATGGGTGGAGGCGCCCATGCCACCGCAATCGGCTGCGGCTGGAACAGCGATGGCTCGATGTAGACGCTGACGACACTCGCTTGCGTGGCTGGAACGTAGGCCACGCGCGCTGGAGGAACGTAAACGGGCTGCGGTCGTGCAACTTCCACAGCACAGCCAGACAAGAGGATGGACAGCGCAGACGCAAGCGGGAGCAATGGAGCAGGAAGGCGTTTCATAGGGTGGTCCAGCGGTGAGTGATTGAATCGATTCCATCTGCACTGAGCCAGATGAAATCCGGACTGAGGAGAGCGAGGTCACCAGTTCTACTGGCTCAGCGAGGCCGCCGTGCGTCTGAACGGCCCGCGGCGCATTGCATACGTCATAGAACGAGTGTACCGCCGATCCGGTTGACAGAGATCGCGAGGCGGCCCGGGACCGCAAGGGGACTGTCGATTCGCACTAACACGCCCAGCGCAACAGTCAGCGAGGCGTTCCGTCCAGCAATTCTGCCAGCGCATGCGCGAGATCAGCACGTGCCAGCGGCTTGGCAAGTACCCGCGTAACGCCAACTGTGGCAGCTCGCTGCGCCAGCAGGGCGCCGCCATATCCCGTGATCAGCAGCACGGGCATGTACGGCGCGTGCTGGCGGATGGCTTCCGTCAAATGCGTGCCGCTCAGCCGCGGCATGACTTCGTCGGTGATGACCGCAGCGAAACGCGACGGATCGTCGCGCAGCGCCTGCAGCGCGGCGACCGAATCGGTGAAGCCGATCGGCTCGTAGCCGAGACCCTTGAGCATCTCAACGGTCAGTGCCACCAGCGTCGGCTCGTCGTCGACCACCATCAGGTTCTGTCCGGCACCGCCCGGCGCGGCCGTCGACGAGGGAAGCGATGCGCCGACTGCGCCGGTGGATTCCGGAAAATACAAGGTGAAGCGGGCGCCCTGACCGGGCGTGCTTTGCACGTCGATTGCACCGCCGAACTCCACCAATACGCCATGCACGACTGCAAGCCCCAGGCCCGTACCGGACTGTGCGCCGCGGGTGGTGAAGAAGGGCTCGAACAGGTGTTCCATCACCTCCGGCGTGATGCCGCTGCCCTGGTCCGCGACGCTTAGCACCAGATAGTTGCCGGCCCGGAGCTGACTGTGCGACAGCACGCGGGGTCCGGCAACGTTCTGGCGTTTGAGCTGGACGCTGAGCATGCCGCCCCCAGACATCGCCTGCATTGCGTTCATGCACAGGTTCATGACTGCTTCGAACGCCTGCGTCGGATCCCCGCGCAGCCGGGCCCCTTGTGCCTCGAGCCCGCGCTCCAGAACCACTCCGGGGCGTAGCGAGGCAGCCAGCAGGGTGAGTACCTCGTCGACGACCGGCTCCAGTTCGAAGACTATCGATGCGCGCGCGCCGCCGCGGCTGAAGGCAAGAATGCGTTCGACCAGCGCCTTGCCCCGCTGTGCCGCCTGCAGAACTTTGTCGATATGACGCGCCTGGTCGCTGCCCGGCGGAGCCGCGACCTGCGCCAACTCGCCGAAGCCGACGATCCCGGCGAGCACATTGTTGAAGTCGTGCGCCACACCACCGGCCAGCGTACCGAGCGATTCGAGCTTGCTGGCCCGCGAGAGTTGTGCCTGCAGCGCGCGTTGTGTCTCGGCGTGACGCCGGTTGGCACTCCGCACGTGGTGCGCCGAGACCGCGATGGTCGCCAGAAGAAGCGCGATGCCCACCGCGGTCAATCGTACTGCATCGCGCCAAGGGCCGAGCACCGCGTCAAGGTCACGCGTCAACATCACTTTGAGATCGTAGCGGGGTACGCTGCGCAGGCTGACCAGCCGCTCGCTGCCATCACGGAACCGGCGCACCGTCATGTTTCCCGAGTTAGCCAGGCGCCGGGCCACGCTCGCCTCGTCGAGCGTCGGCGTTTCGACAATCGAGCCGGCGAGACGCACGCCGTCGGCGCGGAAGACAGCCATGCGCGCATCGGCCGCGGGGGCAGCTACGGCGAAAGCGCCAAGCAGGGAAGTCGCTGGCATGGCTGCCAGAATCCAGCCGCCGGAGGTACCCGGTGGGCCGGTGAAGCGGACGGCAAGCGCAACCAGCGCTTCTTGCGCGCGCGCGTCCACGAACGGCCGACTCACGGCGGTTGCGTCGTCTCCAAGTCGGTCCAGCGGCGGCGAAAACGACGGCAGATCGGGGTTCAGTTGCGTGTCCGACGCCGCCAGCAGGCGACCATCGCTGTCGACCAACCAAACCGTTCGCACCAGAGGCATCAGGTCGGCGCGTATGCGAAGTGCCCGCTCGGCCTCGGCCCCGGTCTTAGGCAATCCGCCTTCTCGCAGTTCGATGCGCATTGCATGCACGCCCTCTTCCGCGCCGTGCAATCCGCGATCGATCTCATCGGTCAATGCGAGCGACAACAAGCCGAGTTCGCGGACCTGACTGTCCAGTGCGTCTTGACGCAGGTGCCACAACGCGAACGCTGCGACCGCTGCCATGAAGAGCCCAAGCCCGAGCGCGATCAGCCACAGCTTTGGCACGGGGGTCCGCTCATTGGAATTGGGCATCATCTGCTAGAATCGCCTCTCGGTTGGCTGCGCCGGGGGGCTTCCTCGGCATATCTGGGTTACAGGCTGCAACGGTACAGTCAAATCGTCCGAAGGTATGAACACATCCATCGCACCGCACATTCTGGTAATCGATGACGATCCCATTATCCGTGATCTGGTGGTCGAGTATCTGAGCAAGAACGAGATGCGCGTCAGCGCCGGCGAATCGGGGCGCGAGATGTTCGAGTTGTTCGACAGGGAGTCGATTGACCTCATAATTCTCGACCTCAGGCTTCCCGGCGAAGACGGCATGCAACTCGCGCGGACCTTGCGCGAGCGGGCGACGGTACCGATCGTCTTGCTCACCGGACGCAACGAGGAGGCCGACCGCGTGATGGGGCTTGAACTCGGCGCCGATGACTACGTCACCAAGCCGTTCAGTCCGCGCGAGCTTCTCGCGCGCGTCCGTGCCGTGCTGCGGCGCTACCAGGTGCAAAGCACATTGCCAGAGCGAGACAACACGCGCCGGGCGTACCGGTTCGCCGGATGGGAACTGAACTTGCGCACCCGCCGCCTGACCTCGCCTGAGAGCGTCAGCGTCGAACTGTCCAATGGCGAATTCAGCCTGCTGAATGCGCTTTGCCGGGCGCCGAACCGAGTGCTGTCGCGTGACCAGTTGCTGTCGCTGTCGCGCCTGCACGAAGCGGAGGTCTATGACCGTACGATCGATACGCAGGTCCGCAGGCTGCGGCTCAAGATCGAGGTCGATTCGACCAACCCGCGTCTGATCGTTACCGAACGCGGCGCCGGCTACCGGCTAGCCAGCGAAGTCGAGACGCTGTACTGAATCAGTCACTAAGCGGATGAGCACCCGCTCCTAGGACGACGAAGACGAACGCGAGCTGTTGCTGCGGCTGCTGCCGATGTCCGCCTCGTTGGCCGGCCTGTCCGTCGGTGCTGTGACCCTCTTCCGACTGACCGACAAGGCGGTGCGGTTGTCGACCTTTGCCGACGATCTGCTTGTCATCTGTGCCTCGCTTTTTCTGACGTCGACCTACCTTATCTTTTGGGCCTTGCGCAGCCGCAAGCTGGGCCGGGCGCGCTGGCTGGCACGGTTGGTGGATGGTGTCTTCCTGACAGCGCTGACGGCGCTCGTCGGCGTGGGATTCTTGATGGTGTATGCATTGTTCTGAGGGCAAGAGCTCTCCCTGTCTGAGCGAGAGATCCCGAAGCCGCAGACGCGGGCACAAGGCGACGTCGCCGGCCCCTCGTTGCGACCTTTGCCTAACTTCGAGAGCGAATTTCGACGCGGGTCAATTTCTTCAGGTACATCGCGTTATCGGCACGGCGCGTGAAATCAGTCGCGGCTTCTTGCGATTCGAGCTCGGCGATGCCTGCACTGATCCCCAGGGGTCCGCCTATCCAAACCGGATCCAACCGAGCACAGTGCTCCTCGATCCGCGCCACCACTGCCTCCGCCTGTTCGGCCGAGCTGCCAGGCAGCAGTAAGGCGAATTCGTCGCCGCCAATGCGGAACCCGCGATCGACCCGATCGCGAACCACGTGGCCTATCGCCGCGGCTAACTGCTGAAGTACCAGATCGCCCGCGCCATGTCCCGCGCGATCGTTGATCTGCTTGAAGTTATCGAGGTCGATGTAGACGAGGCTCAATGGCTGGCCCGATCGCCGGGCCCGGACGCAATCGTCCGCGATCGCCTCCGCGAATGCCCGCCTGTTCCCCAGCCCGGTAAGCACGTCCGAGTGGGACATGGCGAGTACCGCCAAGTGGTCGTGCCGAACTCTGCCTACCAGCAGGGTAATTACTGCGCCTACCACGATCTCCGTCACCCACTCACGCGGTGTACGCGCCAATCTGCCTGTTTCAAGCACTTCGGTCAGCACGGGAACCGTGACGAGAAGGTACATCCAGCGCAGGCCCGCTCGCTCCAGGAACGCGCCGAGTCGTTTCGATCTGGATACCACGGACTTGGGATCGATCATGCTTCCCCCGGAAGCGATCAGTTTCTCACGGCATGCATCAGCTTCAATGTTTCCGAGACATCCGCGATGACAAAGTCGTTCAGAACATGCTGGCCGCAATGTTGATGGTGAAGGCCAGAATTGCGGTGTTGAAGGCAAACGAAAGCACCGACTGCAGCAGTACCAGTCGCCGCATCGCTGAAGTCGTAATGCTGACGTCCGAAGTTTGCGAAGCCACCGCGACGGTGAACGAGAAGTACAAAAAGTCACCATAGTCGGGCTTGAACGTGCCGTCGATGCAGGGGAACTGCAGGCCACTCCCAATGGAGGAGCGGTAATACACGCTTGCATAGGTCAAGGCGAACATCGTCGGAACGAGGAGCCAGGAGCCGGCCACCGTGGCAAGCGCAAACAACACGTGAGGCAGCGCATGCGCTGCGCCGGGCACCTTCGCGGCGGACAGTTCAACCACGATGCCGATCAGGCTGGCACTCGCGGCAAGCACGACAAGGCTCAGAACGGTGGCGGCCCCTTCCGCCTGGGCAAGGGCGATGCGCCGCAATCGCTCATGATTGGCGCGCCGCATCATCGTGAGGACGAGCAGCAGGTACAACCACACAGCAATGTTCCAGCCGAGCAAGCCACGGGTCACCACGAGCGGGGTACCGGGCAACAGCGCAGTCGCGGCCAAGCCGACCAGCATCGATATCAACAGGCGGGGCCGGGCGCGAGCATGAACGACGAGGCGCTTTAACAATTCCTGGTCTCTCGGTTGAACAGTGGCGTGAAGTTGCGCAAACGGCAAGGATGCGCAACACGGATTTCCGTTCTCTCGTGCGCGACGAAATCTACTCGGCGATCATCTGTCAAAGACCTTGTCCGGGAGAAAGCACGGCTTTCCTATGTGGCTAATGCAGCCCACCAGGGTTACGCACCCTGGTGCCTGCCAAATCCCTGGCGGCACTGGTACACCAATGTAGGCATGATGCGGATGGTCGACGAGCCACGCACTCAGCATATCGCGACGTCGCCACGATGTCGGCCGTCAACTCGTCGTGAAGCTGGCGGTGACTGTCGCCGCCATTGCCGCTGTGGCAATCCAGCCTAGCCATCGCAGGCGCGGACCGATCACGTTGGCGCCCATGGTGTCTGCGCGCGAGGCCAGCAACATCATCACGAGCATGATTGGCACAGCGATCACGCCGTTGATCACAGCCGTCCAAAACAACTCCTTGACCGGGTCCGTTGGCGTGAAACAAAGGATCACGCCACCCACGGTGCCCGCCGCGATCACGCCGTAGAACCCGCGTCCTTCGCCCTTGTCGAGGCGCGAACTCAGACTGCCTTGCCATCCTGCTGCCTCGGCCACCGCGTAGGCTGAAGAACCTGCCAGCACCGGCACCGCGAGCATTCCAGTGCCGATGATACCCAGGCTGAACAACAGAAAGGTGAATTCGCCGGCCAACGGCCGTAGCGCCTCGGCGGCCTGCGCCGAGGTCTGGATGTCGGTAATCCCGCTGGCATGAAGCGTGGCCGCCGTGCTGAGGATGATGAAAAAGGCGATCAGGTTGGAAAAGGCCATGCCGATGATCGTGTCGGCCTTGATCCGCCGCAGATGGTGGCGCACTGCCCGGGGCGCATGTGCTGCACTTGCGCTGGCATCTTCGACTTCCTGTGCCGCTTGCCAGAAGAACAGGTAGGGGCTGATGGTGGTGCCGAAGACCGCCACCACCATCAGCAGCACATCGTGGCCCTGCGATCCGGCCGGGAACCGCGGGCGCACCACTTCGCTTGCGATCTGCCACCAATCCAGGTGCAGCGAGAACACCACGGCCACGTAGGCAAACAGAGCCAGCGTGAGCCACTTCAACCACCGCACATAGGTCTTGTAGGGCAGGAAGACTTGCAGGACTAGGCAGAGCAGACCGAAGGTCACCGCGTAGACGTGCGCCGAGCCGCCGACAAGAAGCCGCAAGGCTTCGGCCATCGCGGCGATGTCTGCGGCGACGTTGAGCGTGTTGGCCGCGACCAACATGCCCACCACCGCATACAACACCCAGCGCGGAAAGCTCGATTTGATGTTGGCAGTCAGCCCACGGCGCGTGACATAGCCAATGCGTGCGCTGACGATCTGGATCGCGATCATTAAGGGCAGCGTGAGCACCACGGTCCACAGCATCGAGAAGCCGAACCGGGCGCCGGCCTGCGAGTACGTCGCGATGCCGCTTGGGTCGTCGTCGGCGGCGCCGGTGATCAGACCCGGGCCGAGTCGGCGCAGGCTCGGACGAACGACGAGTTTGCCGATCGGCTTCATTCGGCGAGATGAAGGCAGCGCGGTGCGCAAGGCAGACGGGTGCAGAAGACGTCAGGCATCGGGGTGCTCCTGGGTGAACCGCATTTCGGCCTCTTCCAGATGCCTCACCAGGATGTGGGAAATGACATTGACGCCGATCCCACCGAACATGGCGGGTAACAGATAGAGCGCCACTGATACTTCGGAGACGAAAACGGCGTCATCGGCGAGCGAGGGCGTGAGCTTTGCGGTGGCGGCCAGGCTCTGCAGGAAGAACACGTCCAGACCCGCAATCGCGACAAGCGCAAAGCCGAGCAGAAGCACGGTGTTGCGCGAGATGGCGCGTTTGGCGAGCAGAACGATATAGATGCCGGAGGGCAGCACAACGGAGGCGACCAGCATTATCCAGAACTTCAACTCGCTGAAAACGGATTGGCTCATGCGCGTCCTGGTTCCGGAAACGCCCGGCGAGTAATCCTGCGGCGCGCGAACATGCTGCGCCGTGTGAACGCTCCGGTGGGCGGAAAGCAAACGCTGATCACTTAGAGGCTCTCCCATCGACCTGCAATGTTCTTCAGCAACTGGTTGACTGCCGCAAGCTGCCGGCTGCGCACGTTCAGCAGCGTGCTTTCACTGCTCAGTGCGGCAGTCTGCGCGACGACTACGTTGAGGTAGCTCACCGTGCCGCCACGGTACTGGTCGAGTGTGATTTCAAGGTTACGCTGTGCGGCCTGCAGGGCCTCTTGCTGCAAGCGGGTCTCTCGCTGCAATTGCTCAGCCAGCACGAGGTTGTCTTCGACCTCCTGCAGCGCTGTCAGCACCGTCTGACGGTAGGCGCTGTTGGCCTGATCGGCATTGGCGCGTGCCTGCGCGCTGGCCAGCTTGCGCTGGCCGCCGTCGAAGATCGCCTGTGCCAGCGAGGATCCGAGCGACCAGAACAGGTTGGGTGCGCTGACCAGGTTTGCCAGAGACGAATGGGCGTACCCTGCGCCGGCGGACAAGGTCAATGCCGGAAAGAAGGCGGCATCGGCCACACCGATTTGCGCATAAGCCGCTGCGACGCGGCGCTGGGCGGCGGCGATGTCGGGACGACGTTCGAGGAGCTTGGCCGGTAACATCTGCGGCACATCCGGTGACGGCGGCAAAGCAGCGTTGTGTTCCAGCACTAGCGACGACGGCGGAACGCCGAGCAACACCGCGATCGCGTGCTCGAACTGTGCGCGCTGTGCCGTCGTGTCGGCGAGCTGTGCCAGGGCGGTCTTGAGCTGGGTCTGCGCCTGCAGCACGTCGGTGCGTGCTGCCACGCCGCCGTCGTAGCGAGCCTGCGTCAGATCGAGGGAGCGCTGATACGCCGCCACGCTGCGTTCGAGCAGCGCCAACTGGGCGTCGGCCGTGCGCAGCGAGAAGTACGTCTGTGCCAGCGTGGCTTGTGCTGACAGGCGTGCTGCGGCAAGATCGTCGGCGCTCGCCTGAAGCGAAGCCTGGGCGCCAGCGCTGGCTTGCGCCAGCCGGCCCCACAGGTCGACCTCCCAGGCGGCATCGGCCGACAGGGACACGCTGTTGCTCGGGGCGCGTGCGCTGGCGGAGGAGTTCGATGAGGCGGTGCCGCTGCGGGTGGCCGACAGGCCGGCAGACAGTGTGGGATACTTCGCACTGTTGCTAGCCTCGAACACGGCGCGCGCGCTGGCCACCGCGGCCGCCAGGGATTTCAGGTTCTCGTTGCCGATCACGAGGCGGCGCTGCAGGTCGTCGAGGACGGGCTCCTTGAACAGCGTCCACCACTTGTCGGGCACCGACGTGGCCGACGTGGCGTTCGATGCGCGCTGCCATGCGCCGGCCTCCCTTTCCACTTTGGCCTCTTCGGTCTCTCTAAACTGGGCGGGTGGCGTCATCGGTGTTGGCGGTTCGACCCGCGTTGCAGCACAAGCGGTCAACAACATGCCGGCGACGAGTGGCAGTATTAAGTGGCGCAGGTGGAAGTTCATCGCCGCCTACGCAGGTAGAAGTTCGGACAACGCTGCGCGACGTGCCTTGCGTCCGCGCAGACGATCCATCAGCACGAAAACTACCGGCGTCGTGTACAGAGTAAGTAACTGACTGAGGATCAGTCCACCGACGATCGCGATGCCCAACGGCTGGCGCAATTCGGCACCGTCGCCGGTGCCCAGCGCCAGCGGCACGGCGCCGAGGATGGCGGCAAAGGTCGTCATCAGGATCGGCCGCAGCCGCAGGTTGGCGGCGCGGAAGATCGCGGCACCCGCCGTGGCATGACCGATCCGCTGTCGCGCGATGGCGAAGTCGATCATCATGATCGCGTTCTTCTTGACGATGCCGATCAAGAGGATCACGCCGATCAGCGCGATGATTGAGAATTCGCTGTGGAACAGCATCAGCGCCAGCAGCGCGCCGACACCGGCCGAGGGCAACGTCGAGAGGATCGTTATCGGGTGGATCATGCTCTCGTAAAGCATGCCCAGCACCAGGTAGATGGTGACGATGGCTGCGCCGATCAGCAGCGGCTGCGACGATAGCGACTGTTGGAAAGCGTTGGCCGTACCCGCAAAACTGCCGCGCACCGATACCGGCACGCCCAACTCGGCCATGGCGCCGTTGATCGCCATGGTGGCCTGCGACAGCGAGACCCCCAACGGCAGGTTGAAGCTGATGGTCGAGGCCGGTGCGCCGCTCTGGTGGTTCACCGCCAGCGGCGTATTGGTGGTCTCCACCTGCGCAAATGCGAAGAGTGGCACCTGCTCGCCCGCCTGGTTGGTGACGTACAGGCGCTTGAGCGTCTCGGGGCCCTGCAGGAACTCGGGCGCCAGTTCCATCACCACGCGGTACTGGTTGAGCGCGTTGTAGATCACGCCCACCTGACGCTGGCCGAAGGCGTCGTTCAGCGTGGTGTCGAGGGTAGCGACCGTCACACCGAGCCGGGCAGCCGCGTCGCGGTCGATCAGCAGAGAGGTCTGCATGCCCTTGTCCTGCTGGTCGGTGCTGACGTCGGCCAGTTCAGGGAGCTGCGATAGCGCATTGCGAACGCGCGGCTCCCAGGTGCGCAGGGCGTCCAACTCGTCGGCCTGCAGCGTGTATTGGTACTGCGAATTCGACTGTCTGCCGCCGATCCGGATGTCCTGCACCGGTACGAAGAAGAGGTTGGCGCCGGGCTCGTGCGCGAGTTTGTCGCGCAGCCGCGCCACCACGGCGTCGGCCGACAGCTTGCGCTCGGCCAGCGGCTTCAAGGTGATGTAGAAGTTCGCCGAATTTCGCTGGCCGCCGCCGGTGGAGCCGCTGACATTGCTCACCGCCGGGTCGGCCCGGACGATCGCCACGAACTTGTCGACCCGCGCCTGCATCATCTGGAACGAGCTGCCCTGGTCGGCCTGCACGCTGCCGGTGAGCATCCCGATGTCCTGCTGCGGGAAGAAGGTTTTCGGGATCGTCGTGTAGAGGTACACGTTGAGCGCGACCACGGCCACCAATGCTGCGACGGCCACCGGCTGATGGCGCAGCGTCCAGATCAGCGAGCGGCGGTAACCCCGCACCACGGCCCGCATGGCTCGCGCCAGGAGCCGTCCTGCACGACCCGGCGTATGCTTCGCCGCGCGGTGCTTGAGCAGCGTCGCGGCCATCATCGGCGTGGTGGTCAGCGACACTACCATCGACACCAGGATCGAGGCAGACAGCACTACCGCGAACTCGCGAAACAGCCGACCGACCACGCCGCCCATCAGCAGCAGCGGGATGAAGACTGCGATCAGACTCAGGCTGATCGACACTACCGTGAAGCCGACCTCGCGCGCGCCCTTGAGTGCCGCTTCGCCTGGCGTCATGCCTTGCTCGATGTAGCGCATGATGTTCTCCAGCACCACGATGGCATCATCGACGACGAAGCCGGTGGCCACCGTGAGCGCCATCGCCGAGAGGTTGTCCAGGCTGTAGCCGCACAGATACATGACCCCGAAGGTGCCGGCCAGAGAAACGGGCACCGCAACTGCCGGCAACAGCGTGGCGCGCCAGTTGCGCAGGAACAACAGCACGACGAGGATGACCAGACTGGCTGCGATCGCCATCGCGCGCTCCACCTCGCGCAAGGAGGCGCGGATGGTGGGCGTGCGGTCGCTCAGGATGTCGACATCGATCGCCGCAGGGATCGAAGCTCGCAGTCGAGGCAGCAGATCCTTCACGCGCTGCACGGTTTCGATGATATTGGCACCCGGTTGCTTGAGAACGAACAGCGCGATCGCCGGCTTGCCGTTGGCAACACCGTAGTTACGCACGTCTTGCACCGAGTCGACAACGTTGGCAACGTCGCGCAAGCGCACCGCAGCGCCATTGACATAGGTCAGCAGCACTGGCGCATACTCTGCCGCGGTGAGCGCCTGGTCGTTGGCGCCGATCTGCCAGGAGCGACCGCCTTCTTCCACCGTGCCCTTGGGCCGGTTCGCGTTGGTCGAGGTCAGGGCCGTTCTCACGACGTCGAGCGCGATCCCCTTGGCGGCCAGCTTGTCCGGGTCGAGTTCCACACGCACGGCGGGCAGCGCGCCGCCGCCGACATTGACCTGGCCGACGCCATCGACCTGGGAAAGCCGTTGCGCCAGCACCGTGGAGGCCGCGTCGTACATCTGGCCCCGCGTCAGCGTAGCCGACGTCAGGGCGATGATCATGATTGGCGCATCTGCCGGGTTCACCTTGCGGTACGTCGGGTTGCTCGGCATGCCGGTTGGCAGCAGCGTACGCGCTGCGTTTATCGCGGCTTGCACGTCGCGCGCCGCGCCGTCGATATTGCGATTCAGGTCGAATTGCATCGTAATGCTGGTCGCGCCCAGCGACGAGCGCGAGGTGATCTCGTTGACGCCGGCGATGCTGCCGAGTGCGCGCTCCAGCGGCGTGGACACCGTGGCTGCCATGGTCTCGGGGCTGGCGCCGGGCAGCGAGGCGCTGACCGAAATCGTCGGAAAATCGACCTGCGGCAGCGGCGCGATCGGCAGCAACTGAAAGCCCAGCACGCCGGCCAGTGCCACGCCGAGCGTGATGAGCGTGGTCGCGACCGGCCGGGCGATGAAGGGCGCCGAGATGTTCACGCGGCGCTTTCGTCGACGACGCGCAGGGCGGCCCGCCGGTCGCGCCATGCCTTCAGCCGCTGTGCCTGGTTGGCAAAGCCGAGGTAGATCACCGGCGTGGTGAATAGCGTCAGCAACTGGCTGACGATCAGACCACCGACCATCGTTACACCGAGCGGGTGGCGAAGCTCGTGTCCGGCGCCGGTGCCCAGCATCAGCGGCAATGCGCCAAGCAGCGCGGCCATCGTCGTCATCAGGATCGGACGGAAGCGCAACAGGCAGGCCTGGTGAATGGCCTCGCGCGGCACCTTGCCCTCTTCGCGCTCAGCGTAGAGCGCGAAGTCGATCATCATGATAGCGTTCTTCTTGACGATGCCGATCAAGAGCACGATGCCGATGATGCCGACCACGCCCAGATCCTGACCCGCCAGCAGCAACGCGAGCAAGGCGCCCAGGCCGGCCGAAGGAAGCGTGGAAAGGATGGTGACCGGGTGGATGTAACTCTCATAGAGCACGCCAAGCACGATGTACATGGTGACCACTGCGGCAAGGATCAGCAGCAGCGTGCTGGTGAGCGACGCGCGGAAAGCCTCGGCCGCGCCCTGGAAGCTGGTCTCCACGCTGGGCGGCATGTCGAGCTTGGCTTCCTCGGCCTTGATCGCATCGACCGCGTGGCCCAAGGACGCACCCGGAGCCAGGTTGAACGACACCGTGGCCGAAGGAAACTGCGCCACGTGGTTGATAGCCAGCGCGGCCGGGCGCTCGACGATCTTGGCCACGGAAGCCAGCGGCACCTGCACTGTCGTCGTGCTCCCGTTGGCGCCCGTGGTCGTGGTGCCCGGCACGTACAGGCCCTCGATCGCGGCCAGGCCGCGCCCCAGACCCGACGCGGCCTCCAGCACCACGCGATACTGGCTCGATTGCGTGTAGATCGTGGAGATCAGGCGCTGGCCGAAAGCGTTGTAGAGGGCGGTGTCGATGCTCGCGACGGTGACGCCCAGCCGCCCGGCGGCTTCGCGGTCGATCTGCACATAGGCCTGCTGACCCTCGTCCTGCAGGTCGCTGGCGACGTCGACCAACTCCGGCAGCGTCTTCAGACGCTCGAGCAGCCTTGCAGTCGATGAAGCCAGGTCGGCCGGGTCGGGAGAGCTGAGCAGAAACTGGTACTGGGTCTTCGAGACCCTGTCCTCGATCGTCAGGTCCTGCACCGGCTGCATGTAGGCGGTGATGCCCGGCACATGCGATGTCGTTTGCACCAGGCGACGAATGATTTCCGCCGCAGAGCCCTGGCGCTGCGCAAAGGGTCTGAGTGTGATCTGCATGCGCCCGGTGTTGAGCGTCGGGTTGGCGCCGTCCACGCCGATGAAGGACGCGAGGTGGTCCACATCCGGGTCTTTCAGGATCGCGTCGGCCAAGGCCTGCTGGCGGGTGGACATGGCGTCGAAGGCGGTGGTCTGCGTGGCCTCGGTGATGACCTGGATCAGCCCGGTGTCCTGCAGCGGGAAGAAGCCCTTGGGCACGACGACATATAGGAGTCCAGTCAGCGCCAGCGTCAGCATGAAGACCAGCAGCGTGGCCCCTGGCCGGTCGAGCACCCAGTCGAGTGCGCGTCCGTACTGCACGACCGTGCGGTCGAAGGCCCTGCCGAACCACGCGCCCAGCCGACTGTGCTTGCGCTCGCGCTCCGGGCGCAGCAAGCGCGCACTCATCATGGGTGTCAGCGTCAGCGAGACGACAGCCGAGATCAGGATCGCCACAGCGAGCGTGATGGCAAATTCGTGGAACAGGCGCCCGACCACATCGCCCATGAACAGCAGCGGGATCAGCACCGCGATCAGCGACACCGTCAGCGAAATGATGGTGAAGCCGATCTGCTTGCTGCCCTTCAACGCGGCTTGCATCGGTGAGTCGCCTTCGTCGACGAAGCGCGCGATGTTCTCGATCATCACGATCGCGTCATCCACTACGAAGCCGGTGGAGATGGTCAGCGCCATCAGCGTGAGGTTGTTGACGGAAAAGCCTGCCAGGTAGATCACGCCGAAGGTGCCCACCAGGGACAGCGGCACCGCCACGCTGGGGATCACCGTCGCACTGGCGCTGCGCAGAAACAGGAAGATCACCATCACCACCAGGGCCACCGACAGCAACAGTTCGAACTCGGTATCGTCCACCGAGGCGCGAATGGTCGTCGTGCGGTCGGCAATCACCTGCACATCTACCGAAGCCGGCAGCGAGGTCTGCAGCTTGGGCAACAACGCCTTAACACGGTCCACGGTCTGGATGACGTTGGCGCCCGGTTGGCGCTGCACGTTGAGGATCACGCCCGGCGTGCGGTCAGACCAGGCAGCCAGGCGCAGGTTCTCGGCGTCGTCGATGATCTGCGCCACGTCCTTCAGACGCAGCGGGTTGCCGTTCTTCCAGGCGATGACGAGGTTCTGGTATTCGGCCGCCGACTTGAGCTGATCGTTGGCATCGATGGTCGAGGCGCGTTGGGAGCCGTCGAAGCTGCCCTTGGCCTGGTTGACGTTGGCCGCGACGATCGCAGTGCGCACATCGTCGAGCGACAGACCCAATCCCGCGAGTGTTTGCGGATCGGCCTGGATGCGCACTGCGGGCCGCCTGCCGCCGGCGATGCTGACCAGGCCCGCGCCGTCCACCTGCGAGAGCTTGGGTGCTAGACGGTTTTCGGTCAGGTCGTGCAGTTTGATCACGGGCAGCGAAGGTGAAGTGACCGCGATGGTGAGCACCGGCGCATCGGCCGGGTTGACCTTGCTGTAGATCGGCGGCATCGGCAGGTCGCCGGGCAACAGGTTGGCGCCGGCGTTGATCGCGGCCTGCACCTCCTGCTCGGCAACGTCGAGCGACAAGCCGAGGGAGAAGCGAAGGGTGATCACCGAGGCACCGCCCGAGCTGGTGGACGTCATCTGGTTTAGTCCGGGCATCTGGCCGAATTGACGTTCCAGCGGCGCGGTAACGGTGGTCGAGATTACGTCCGGGCTGGCGCCAGGGTAGAGCGTGGTGACCTCGATGGTCGGATAGTCGACCTCGGGCAGCGCCGACAGCGGCAGCAGCCGGTAGGCGAGCAGGCCGGCGAGCAGGATCGCCAGCATCAGCAGCGAGGTGGCGACGGGACGCTCAATGAAAATACGTGACGGGTTCATGTCGAGACGGTCAACGTGTCGGTTGATGCTCGCGTAGCTCGCGCTGTTCCCGAAACCACGCTCGCCGCTCGTCCGGACTCATGGACTTGAGCTTTTCCGCCTGCTCCGGGGACACTCGGTCCATCCAGCGCGGGCGTTCACCGTCGCTGGCAGCCGACCCAGCAGACAGCGCCGATGCCGAGCGGTCGCTCGCACCCGCGGAGGCACTCGAATTCGAACCGGTGGCTGCACCGCCAACCGTGCTGGGCGAGCCGTTGGCCCTACGGGTACCGGACCTTGCGCCCCCAACAGGCGCGTTGGCGCCGGCTCGCTGCTTCGGATCGGCGGCGATTACCTCCACCTTGGCCCCATCGCGCAGACGGTCGACGCCATCTATCACCACCTTGTCGTCGGGCTGCAGCGGGCCTTCCACGGCCATCCAGTTGGCGTCCACCGCGCCGGGCTTGACCACGCGCGTGCTCACCGTGCTGTCGGCGTTGACCACATAGACGTAGAAACCCTGTGAGCCGCGCAACACGGCAGCCTGGGGTACCGCGAGCACGTCGGTCAGGATGTCGATCTGCAGCGTCACGCTGACCGCCTGGTTGGGAAACAGCGCGTCGTCGGCATTGGCGAAAAGTGCCTTGACCTTGATCGTGTCCGTGGTCGGGTCGATGGCATTGTCTAGGGTTGCCACCTGTCCTACGGCGAGCTTCGTCGTGCTGCCGCGGTCAAATGCGTGCACCGGAACGTTCTCGCCCTTGCGCAGCCGGGCGCTGATCAGTGGCAGGTTGGCCGCAGGCACCGCGAATATCAGCGCGATCGGCCGAGTCTGGGTAATGCTGACGATGCCGTTTGTATCAGCGGGCTGCACCACGTTGCCGAGGTCGACCTGCTTGAGCCCCGCACGTCCGGCGATCGGCGCAGTGACGCGAGTGTATGACAATTGAAGCCGGGCGCTATCCACTGTGCCCTGGTCGGCCTTCACCGTGCCTTCGAGTTGCCCCACCAGCGCCACCTGCGTGTCGAGCTGCTGCTTCGGGATCGCATCCTTCGCAAGCAGTTCCCGGTAGCGCGCAAGGTCGACGCGCGCGCCTTCCAACTGCGCCTTGTCGCGGGCTAGCGCGCCCTCGGCCTGGCCCAGTGCGGCCTGGAAGGCACGCGGGTCAATCTGAGCCAACAACTGCCCGGCCTCGACCTGCTGGCCTTCCTTGAAACTGAGACTCTGCAGCACGCCGCTCACCTGCGCATGCACGGTGGCCGTGTTCGACGCGACCATGCTGCCAATTGCATTCACGGTTACCCGAATGTCTTGGCGGCGCACGGATTCAACGGACACCGGCTGCACGGCATTCGCCCCGCCGAAGCGCCGTCCGCTTGGAGCACTGGGTGTGGAAGCCGGAGCCAGACCCGCCGTTTTGGCGGGCTCGCGCGACTGCCATTGCCAAAGTCCGATGCCCCCCGCAATGCAGAGCAGAAGGACGAGCACCCACGGCCATGCTTTGCCTGACACGCCCCGCAGGGCGTAGGTGCCTCGAGGCCGTGGCATTGGTGGAGTATCGGTTGGGTCTTTTTCGTTCATGCATGGTCCCAAGGGAAAACCGCGGCGTGCCCAATTACATTCACATCATCTTGCACGATCCGAAGTTAGCACCGACCGTGTCCACACGATTAGGTTCTCCCTGCGGCCGAGCGTATCACGGTACCGTAACGGGCTGGCACGACCTGCCGCTTCCCGTGAACAGAGTCGAGGCGACGGGGAATGTGATCGTCCTGGTCCGGTTCCTTTTCTTCTTGGGTCGGCGGGAGGTGTTGATCGTCAGCGAATTCTGCGGCAAGCGCGTCATCCCTTTGTTGCAAAGATCAGCGGTTCGAATGACAAGTGCCATCGTTGCAATATTCGCGAACCGGTAATCTCGAATCCGCACGTTGGGCAAGGCGCGACGTCGTGTTGCTGCGCTGTTGATCGCCGTGCGGTCCATAACCTTGGGATTGTCGGCGGGTCTTGGCGCCTGTGCTGGGCGAGAGCGTCGCCCGGCGCAAGTTGGCGCTTCGTGAGCAACGCATTTCATGCCCGTGGGTCAGATTTGCGCAGCGCTCGCCCTTTCTGACCGCTTCAAGGTAGACGGCAGCGCGACTGGTTTCATCTGGAGGATTGCCGTTAAAGCACCTTTGTAAATGCATTCCACACGAACCAAAATGGAAAGTCGCGGCGTCAAACGCTATCTACCCTGGGTTGTTGCGACAGCGTTGTTCATGGAGCAGCTCGACTCGACCATCGTCAATACTGCAGTGCCGTCGATGGCAGCGAGCCTCCAGGTGACGCCGTTGAGCCTCAAGGCAGTCGTTACCAGCTACATCCTGAGTCTGGCCGTAGGCATTCCGGTTAGCGGCTGGATGGCCGACCGCTTCGGCACGCGACGCGTGTTCAGCGCCGCAGTGGCAATCTTCACGCTTTCGTCCGTTCTTTGCGGCGTTTCCGTGAACGTACCCATGCTGGTTGCAGCGCGCATATTGCAGGGAGTGGGTGCGGCGATGATGATGCCGGTCGGACGGCTGACCATCATCCGCACATTTCCGAAGTCCGAGCTGCTGATGGCGATGAATTTCGTGATCATTCCTGCGTTGATCGGGCCACTTCTCGGACCGACGATCGGCGGTCTGATCGTGCACTGGTTGCCATGGCGGGTAATCTTCTTCATCAACCTTCCAGTGGGACTGGCGGCACAGTTTCTCATCCATCGTCACATGCCGGACTATCGCGGGGAGGGGCCGCGGCCGCTCGATGTAAAGGGTCTCGTGTTGTTCGGAACAGGCACGGCACTACTGTCATGGCTGCTGGAAGTGTTCGGCGAACACGATATCGACGTGACTACCGGAGCGTTCCTGTCTCTGCTGACGTTGAGCCTTCTGGTCGCTTACGGATGGCATGCCCGTCACATACGCTACCCGTTGCTGCAACTTGCGTTGTTTCGCGTGCGCACCTTGCGCGTCTCGGTGGTCGGTGGTTTCATCACGCGACTCGGGTTGGGTGGCCTGCCTTTCCTGCTGCCACTGCTCTATCAAGTTGGCCTTGGGCTCCCTGCCTGGCAATCGGGGCTGCTCATGATGCCTGCCGCAATCGCGGCCATGGGAATGAAGCTGATATCGAGCAGCGTCCTGCGGCGTTTCGGGTATCGGAAGGTTTTGATCATCAATACTATGATGATAGGCGTAACCATCACCACCTTCGCCAGCGTCACCTCCGCGACGCCGATGCTATCGATTGTCTTTCTCGGCCTGGCCCAGGGGTTCTTCAATTCGCTGCAATTCTCGAGCATGAATTCGATGGCCTATGCGGACATCGACACCGCGGAGGCGAGCATGGCGAGTACCCTCGCAAGCTCGTTGCAGCAGATGTCGATGAGTTTCGGCCTGGCCTGTGGATCGCTGGTGACTGCCTGGTATCTGGGCGATCTGCCGCAGTCTGATCGAGCGGCGGTCACCAGCGCGCTGCACTACGCGTTTCTGACACTGGGTGGATTGACTATGATTTCCTCGTTGGCCTTCTGGACATTGCGGGCCAACGATGGAGAGAGTGTCAGCAAGGGCCTTGCGCCGGCAGCGGAATGACAATCACGCGGGTCACGGATACGTCCTAGGGTGCAAGGCAGCAGTTCCTGGAGCGCTCCTCGGGCTGCCGATCTGAAAGTCGGCTCGGGAACCGACTCGCGTCAAACGGCTTATTGAACCGAATCCGGTGGTTGACGATTGTGGGCTTTGCTAGCACTGCGCCAAAGCGTATAAATCAGGAAACCTACCACGACAACATTTCCCGCGAAGACCAGGGTGCCGATGACCGAAAGGCGATGCAGCAGATGGCCGATCTCAAAGGGAATGTAAAGCGCTCCCGAAATTGCACCCAGCCATTCTCCCCAGTCCAGATCATTCCAGAGTCCGTAGGCTTCCAGCCATCGTACAAAGATGTATCCACATGCAAGCAGAACCAACGAGCGAATGTCGGCTCCCGGCATTTGGTCGGCATAGTGCAGGAGGATCGACGGATAGTGGGCATCGGGATTCAGGCCGAAGTGGCCAATCAGTTCGACTGCAAGGTGGCGCACATCGTGATGCAACAGATCAACGAAGCCGACGATTGCAGCAAGCGCGGCGACGCCCTTGACTGCTTCGAAGACGGCGATCAAATGCAAGGCGCGCCGCTTTTCCAGGGGAGGTGTCTCCGACTCGGCAAGGTTCCGGGCGGAATTCGTCACGGGCTCGGGTTCCTTTCGGTGCATGAGCATTGCGAGCTGGATCAAGCTGGTGGCGGCGCGCTCGGAGAAAATTGGGGCGGCGTCGACAAGCGTTCGCAACTGGCGAGCAGCATACCCTGCAAACGATGTCGAAGTCGCGACGATTCATGTGAAATCTGGGTTACTTTGGTCGGCGATTGCTTCGGGCGGGTGTGGCAACATTTGCCGTTCGGCGTGAATCACGGAATTCATGCAGCCGGATCGCCGTGTTCGCGGGCTGACCTATCGAATCCCGGTTGGTTCTTGAAAGGGGTAGGTTGACTTTTTGACGGGCAAGCCGTTTTACTCTTCGAATTCCGGCAACGCGATTCCGGAATGCTGAAAAGCTCGTCATGCCTCCTTCAGACAGGCAGTTTGTCATGTCATGTATCGGCAGCGAGGAAATCGAGACTTCGGCCGGCGTTCAGGCCGCTGCGCGTCGATTGATGTTCGCCGTCGGCGGCGGATTTTTCGCATGAAGAAACCCTGACTGAGGGAAGCGATGGACGTAATTCATCGAATTCGGGCCTTCAACGTAGATCGGGACCCCGAGCGCCTGCAGATCAAGTACCGCAAGATGCGCAGCGGCATGTTCCCGTTTCTTCGTGGCACGTGCCACTTGTTCTATGACCGCCTGTCGCGCCGGGGCGCCTTCGACTCGGCCCCGCTGACATGGATATGCGGCGATCTGCATCTGGAGAATTTCGGCAGTTACAAAGGCGACAACCGCCTCGTGTATTTCGACATGAACGACTTCGACGAGGCGGCGCTGGCCCCAGCGACCTGGGATCTGGTGCGACTCCTCGCTAGCCTGTGGGTTGGGGCGGAGGACGCCTCGATCGAGCAAAGTGAAATTCGCAGGCTCGGCACGGTCTTCTTGGAAACCTATTCCGCGTCACTGGCCCTCGGCAAGGCGTATTGGGTGGAACGCGAGACCGCGACGGGACTCGTGCGGACACTGCTCGATGGCCTGCGCAAGCGCAAGCGCGCCCAGTTTCTCGATGTCCGCACCCAGACAAAGGGAAAGCGGCGAATTTTGCGGGTCGACGGATCCCGAGCGCTCCCGCCAACCCCGGCGCAACGTACTGCCATCATGGAATTCATGGCTGCCTTTGGCGAGACGCGAAGCGATACGGCGTTCTTCAATGTGCTCGATGTGGCACGCCGGATCGCAGGAACGGGGAGCCTCGGCGTAGACCGCTACGTCATTCTGGTCGAAGGCAAGGGCTCGCCGGACGCGAATTACCTGCTTGACTTGAAACATGCACTGCCTTCGTCGGTGGCGCCCCATTTGAAGGTGGTGCAACCGCGGTGGAAGACAGAAGCCCATCGCGTGGTTTCGTTGCAGCACCGGCTGCAAGGTGTATCCATGGCCTTCCTGCAACCGGTCGCGATCGGCAAGCGAAACTATGTCCTGCGCGGCCTTCAACCGTCCGAAGACCGGGTCACTGTAGGCAATACCGGTCAAACCGCAAGGGATCTGGAGCAGTTGATCGGTACGATGGGCAAAATTGTTGCTTGGGCACAGTTGCGCAGCGCGGGCCGTGAAGGTTCCGCGATTGCCGACGAACTGATTGATTTCGGGCGGCGCAAGAATTGGAAGACCAAGTTGCTCCGCGCGTCCGAAGATTGTGTTCGGTCGGTTCGCGCAGATTCCGCAATATTCAACATCGCCTACGACGACGGCGAATTCAAATCGTAGGCTGCGACGGCACTCCATGTGGCGCCGCCTATGCTGAATGATTTGACTTCCGCCGGAGCAGGCTGGCGCGACCTCGGGGCCGGACTGTGCGTAGCGGGGCTTCTGCTTCCGGAGGCAGTCGCCTACGCGGGTCTGGCGCGAGTGCCTGCAGTTCACGCACTGATTGCCACAATGGTGGGGCTGGCAATCTATGCGGCGTTCGGCGGCAGCCGCTTTGCCATCGTCGCACCGACATCCTCTGCGGCGACCTTGTCGGCGGCCGCAGTGCTGTCGATTCCCGGCCCTGCGGGTTTGGTGGACTCTGCGGCCTATTTGCAGGCACTGTTCGCCTTGGTCCTGCTGGCCGGCGCAGCCCTCATGATTCTCGCGTTGGCGCGGCAGGGGCAAATGTCCGCGTTCGTGTCGCGGCCCGTGCTGCGCGGATTCGCATTCGCCCTCGCGATCACGATCGTTGTCAAGCAGTTACCGGATGCACTGGGCTTTCGCGTCCCGCACGAAATCGGCGGGGACCCGGTGCACCTTCTTCTGTACGCGACCACGCACGTGCAATCGTGGCACATTCCAACAGTCGGGGTCGCATTGTTCGCAGCGCTCTTGGTCGCCGGACTGAAACGCTGGCCACAGGTGCCTGCTTCGATGGTCGTCATGGTGTTGGCGATCTTCGCAGCTCCCTGGCTCGACCTGAAATCGCTCGGTGTCGAAGAGGTGGGCACAATCGAGCGGCCTGCCCTGCAGCCAGGTTGGCCGGATCTGCCGCCTGCAGATTGGTTGCGGGTTGGCGAGCTGGCCTTCGGTCTGGTCGTGCTCGTGTTTGCGGAGTCCTGGGGAAGCATGCGGACCATGGCATTGGCACATGGAGACAAGCTCGATGCCAATCGGGAGTTGATCGTGCTTGGAGCCTGCAACGTTGCTTCGGCCCTTCTCCAAGGCATAGCGGTCGGTGCCGGGTTTTCGGCCACGTCGGCCAATGCGGCTGCCGGTGCGACCAGCCGCTGGGCCGGCGTGGCCGCGCTGTGCGCAACTGCCGTTGCAGTTGCCGTCGCGCTTCCCTTGCTGCACTTGCTTCCTCGGCCGGTATTGGCAGTGGCGGTAGTGAGTGCGCTGTGGCATGCGCTGTCTGTCCGGCCTCTATTGGCGGTCTGGCGCATGAACCGCGACCGCGTCCTTATCACGATCGCGGTGATCGCCGTACTGCTATTCGGTGTCTTGCACGGCATGCTGGCGGCGATCGCGCTGTCCCTGGTGGCCGCGCTGCGTCGTTTCAGCCAGCCGGTCATACACGAACTCGGCGAACTCGACTCATCGCGCAACTTTGTCGAACTGGACTCGCACGTCGGTGCGGCTGCAGTCGGCGGCCTGCTGATCCTTCGGCCGGAGGAGCCCCTGTTCTTTGCCAGTACCGAGGGAGTCGTCGCCGAGATCGTCGACCGCGTGAGTAAGCGAGCCACCACTCGAGCTGTAGTTCTCAGCCTCGAAGAGACGTCGGATCTCGACAGCACTGCGGTCGAATGTCTGCTGGAACTCGATCAGCGGCTGGGAGCGGGAGGGTGGCTGCTCGTGCTGGCCCGGGTCAAGGAGTCCGTTCGCGAACTGTTATGTCGCTTGGATCCAAAGGGGCTGGGCAACCCGGACCGAATGTTCTGGAGCGTCGCCGATGCCGTCGAGGCGAACCGTCTGGAAGGGACGGCGGGGCGCGGAAGATCGTGACTGACGTCCATCCGGAAGGGATTCCGCTGGATAGTCGCGATGTCCCGGACAAGGTGGCAGGCAACGCGCGGCGTCTGCATTCGATCTCCCTTCACTCCGGCGATCCATCTCGCTGGCGTCCACGCGGCTTGATCATCGCATCGAAGTCTGAAACGCCGCCTCGTCGATCGTCCCGAAGATGAATCCCTCGGCTGCGATGCGAACGATGATGTCGTCGAGCTTCTGCACTGTGTTGGGATGAATTTCGTGCAGCAGGACGATGCCTCCGTTGTGGGCACGCACCGAGGAGACAACATGGCCAGCGTAATCCCCTCGGTGCTGCGGCAGGACCCCGCAGGACAAGGCTTCCTTCGCATCGACGCTCCCGTCTTTGTCGAATGCCCAGTCGCAGGAGTCGACATGCCAACCGACGATCCGGTAACCGCGAGAGTGCAGGAACTGATTGGTCTCGCACGACGAGTTTCCATAGGGATAGCGGAACAGTTTGGGACGCATTTCTTCCGCGAGAACCGCTTCGTTCCTGAGAACCTCCCGAATCTGGGCAACCACGCTGATGTCATGAAAATTCGGATGGTCCCAAGAGTGGTTGCCGATAACGTGGTGTCCGGATGACTTCACCTGCGCAACCAACTCGGGGTGTTGTTGTGCTTTCAGGCCGATCATGAAGAAGACCGCGCGAATCTGATGTTTCTTGAGCGTTTGCAGAATCAGTTCCGTTTGGCCAGGCTCGGGCCCGTCGTCAAACCCGAGTTTGACAGTTCATAGGCACATTTCCCGGTGGAGCCGCGCTAACCCGTTGATCTATTGAGGGGGGCGTCGGCCTCGCCGGCGAAAGCCCTAGATACATGGATTGACCATAAAGCCTTGACT
>WBZS01000642.1_pt1 | contig 39126 bp, 35 predicted proteins | sample 5204201 | NCBI WGS metagenome assembly WBZS01 (sample SAMN12344357, study PRJNA552823) | activated sludge metagenome | biome: Activated sludge suspended growth; feature: Nitrification reactor; material: Wastewater; isolation source: activated sludge from nitrification reactor of wastewater...
TTTGGGGGTGAAAAATGGGCAATTGGGTGATACTACATTGTGATTGCAGACAGCACATTCGACCAACGGTGAAGGGGAAATACGTTGGGGTCGAAGTCAGAGACTTCTACCAAAAGACCATGGCTGGAGATATACCGTAGTAGATCGAAGTCAGAGACTCCGACCATAGCAGTTTAGTTTTCAGTTTTTAGTTTATAGTGGGCGGATAAAATGCGAATTCTGTGTGCATGATGTGTTTATCAGTTTGCAGTTGTCAGTTGTCAGTTGTCAGTTTGCAGTTGTCAGATTTCCGCGAAAAAAAATAATTGTAAACGGGAAGAATATAAAAAAACAAATACCATTTTTGGTTTTTTGTATCAGCGGTCAGATAAAGTTATGGAAATATGATGAAAAGTGGTTAAGTTTTATCCTTATATTTTCAAAAAAAATGGACAAGGATTAAGAAATAAAACTAAAACTCCAATGCCTTATCCCAACAAATTTAAACTCAAGTTTAACAAATTAAACCAAAAAATCAATGCTTATTTTGCAGGTTAACGGTTGCGTTGGATTTATTAAAATTGCTCTTTATGTGGTTTTTCAGGCATATATGCCCGTAACTTTTAACATCTGTTTTACTACAGGTTAGCGGGGTACAAACAAACGCCATTACTCCCGGATCAAAATATAGTTGGCATACCACTGATAGCCAACTAAGCCGATTACGGGCAAAAAGAACAGTGAAGACATAAAGGTGCCTGAAACAAGGGCCAAAATAGTATCCACCAGCATTAAAACTGTTATGACGGCGGTTGCGTATCTTAGTTTTCGACGGTTTGTTTCCACGACAGCGTTGTTCATGCTTCCAAAGGGGATCATCAAGGCAAAAGCAAATAGTGCGCCTGACAGGAGTCCTTCATTAGTTAGTATTGTCACGTAGGTCAGCAAAAGCAGCAAAGACAGGAGCAAGGCCACACCGACCAGTCTGGCTGATTCCTTCTGTTCTGCATCCAAAGTGAGTCTTCCATACGGGTTGGTGAGTAAATACAAATTCATGAGGGGTGAAAAAATCCAGGTTGAAATAAAAAACAAGCCTATTAATGCAATAAGCGGAATCAGAAAAGGCTGCAGCATTTCGATGTTTCTGGCCAGGGCAAGCAGGACTCTGTATAAAACAAAACCACCAATGATCAAGCCCCACTGGTTATTTGCTTTCATTTTTCCCATCCACAGCATCAACATCAGGAAATATCTGTACACCGGGAATCGCGCTTTAATCGCTTCGAGCATGCCGCTGCGGGCATAAGAATTCAGTGGTTCCAACTGCAGTGCTGTTTTAAAATGCTCCAGTGCTATTACCGATTGTCCCCGGTGGAGCAAACCCCAGCCCATATTCGCATGGGTGTCGGCATGATCCGGATCGGTTGCGAGTGATTTATCAATTGTCCTGAATGCTTCCTCCTTTCTGTTCAGTCCAAAAAGGGCTGAAGCTCTGGCATTGAGGGCGTCAATGCTTTCAGCGTCTGCATTTAATGCCCGGTCAGCCGATTCCAGTGCCTGGTCGTAGTCTTTAGTCTGCAGCAGGATATTCGCTTTGAAAGCATGGAAATCCGCGTTGGCGGGAGAAAGCCTAATGGCTTCATTGATCATGGACTGTGCTTCAGTAAAATTTCTTTCGGAAGCTTTAATATTGGAGTGTGTATAGAAGGCAAATGCTTCATTCGGATGATGGGATATCAGCATTTTGCACAATTCTTCCGCCTGGCTATATTTTCTTAATCCCATTCTGGCGACAGTCATCATTTTTATGATTTCTGTTCCTTCATATCCGGTAGCCATAAGGCGTTCCAATATTTCTTCCGCATGGGAGAACCTGCCTTGTGAAAGCAATACATCAGCATGAGCTAATTGCCTTATAAACTCATTCTGATCCATTATTTTATATATTTTAATATTTCATCATATATTCCGGATTCATTCGCAAAGAGGGCATAATTTTTTGCAGTATTGAACCATTCTCTGGTACTCGCATGATGTTTTTTAGCAGCTGAAATGAGGTCCTGTGTAGTTAAAGGTTCCGGAATCCCGGTTTTAAGTGCCAATTTCAATTTTTCTTCAATAGCAATATCCACCATTGCTTTAATGTCTGCACCTGAATAATGTTTGGAGTATTCAATGACCTTTTTATAATCAATCTTTTCCATGGGTTTAGACGCCATGATTATTTCCAAAATTTTGATTTTACTGATGTCGTCCGGAGGTGGAACAAAAATGATGCGGTCAAATCTGCCCGGCCGTCGGAACGCGGGGTCCAGATGCCATGGTGCATTGGTCGCTCCCAGCACCAAAATGCCGTCATTGTTGGCTTCAACACCGTCCAATTCCGACAAAAACTGGTTAATAACGTGTCGGCCTGAAGAATTTTTCATATCTGACCTGCTGGCTCCCAGTGCGTCCACTTCATCAAAAAACAGGACGCAAGGCGTGTTTCGTCTGGCCACTTCAAAAATATAGCTCATGTTCTTTTCGGACCTTCCAATCCACATATCCAGGATATCCTTAATACCAACGCTGATAAAATTTGCGTTAATTTCGCCGGCTGTTGCTTTGGCAAGATAGGTTTTTCCGCATCCCGGGGGACCATATAACAAAATACCACCTCCCACTTTTTTACCATATGCAGCATACAGATCGGCATTTTCCAAGGGTTTGATGATTTTTAGATCTATTTCCTCTTTCAGTTTGTCCATTCCCCCGACATCTTTAAAAGAGATTGAAGGTTTTTCCATAAAAAAATCCTTATCCTCCGGACCTGCTTCAAAGCCGAAACCAAATGGGTCCTCTTCATCATAATCTTCGCCTTCTTCATCAAAATCAAAAGAAGGCATGCGCAGGTTTTCATCCAGTTCTTTATCCTCAAAATCCGGGTTTAATTCGAGAATTTTTTCATATATTTCCTGTGCTTCTCCGATGGACTTTTCTCTCACAAGAGATTTTGCGCAAATAACCAGCATTCTTTCCGATACGTCTTTTCTGGCGATGAGTTCTTCTACGATGACGATGACTCCGGAATACCTACCGCGTCTGAAATAAATTTCTGCCAGCCCTTCTTTGGCTTTAATATGTGCGCTGTTGTAATTTAAAACGGTCTGGTATTCCGTTTCCGCTTCCTCCAGGCGTCCCATGTGCAAATATTTTCCGGCCAGCATGATTCGCAGTGGTAAATTGTCCGGCGAATTTTCAATCGCTTCCCGAAGCGACTCTATATCATTATTATTCATTTACTTAAAATCATTAGATGTTTAAAAAGTGTCGAAGATTGTAAATGTTCGGTGGTGACCTCCGAAATTCTTTGATTTAAAAGATCCTTTGTCTCTTTCAGACGTAAAATCGTTGATTTATAAATAACATCCCGAAAAACGCCTTCAGAAGTCTGATGTTTTTGGCGGGCATTTTCTTCCAATTCCTTAAGAAAATGCAAAAATGTGTCATACGTTTTTGTGTGACCATATTTTATCAGTGAAATCAGAAAGCGGTTGCCATTGATAAATCCGATATCTTCGAAGACATCCTCCACATCATCATTGACTTCGGTTACCAAATCGTAATAGCGCCAGTCTGAAAGTTTTCCACAACCTGTCGTTAACTGTAGTTTTTCATAAATTAATCTGCGGAGTAGTTTTACATCGCAGGATTTATAAAAGTAAAAATACTCCATGTCAAAACGCAACGGAGATTTTCCCTGTCGCAATTCAAGTTCGTGTTTTTCATATTTTTTTATATGATTGAGGTATTGGTCCATTCCCTCTCCAGAGATGTCGAAGGCCATTAGTTTGGTTCTTATATTTTCCCAATGCCAATTCAGTACCTCGCTTTTAGTGAGCCAATGTGCTTCCAGATGTGCGTCCAAATAATAAATGGCTTGCTGAAGCTGGATCAGGTTTTCAAAAAATTGGCTTTTAAAGGCTTCATCTCTGTTGCTTGAATAAGCAAGTAGCGGAAAAAGCCTGTATTCAAATAAATCAGTTATTTTTTGACGCAGTTGATTTTCATCAATATGTTTTTCAATCATTGCAGCATTAATATTTTTCAGATTATACAAGATTTGCCAAGGAAGGGCAAGCCATCTAGTACCTGATTTCCCATAAAAATATAAAACAGGAGGCAAAAGTAATCATGGTTTGGCATTTTCACTATCAAACCTAAATAATTTAATATGTTACCTGATAAATTCCAATCCTCATTACAAACCGAAAACCAGTAAAAATAGTTGGCTGATTTTATAAAAAGATATGGATTTATTCAGAATGGCTGTTTACCTATCGGACACAAAATAATCAATCCGTCCACAGATCCCCGATAATATTATTGATAAACATAAAAAGTCATCTAATCGGCAACATCAAGTTGCCACATATTGTGTTTCCGGTTCTTTATAGATAATGGGGCATAAAGAAAAAGCTAAAAAAGTCCCGGATCATTTACCTGCCTACCCCCTAAATGACTAAAAATGGCTTCTCCGTAAATATGGTACGATGATAAAAATCACATTTCCCATTTAATTGTGGCCGCACCTACATGTAAAATTAGCCAAGATCCATTCACTGAGTTCCCATTTCAGTTTATTTTGGAATGCGTGATGTTAATTAAGCTAATTATTAAAAATGATTAAAACAGGATATTTCAAAAGTCCTGAAGCCTTAAATTAAAATCAAAATATTGTTAAAGTTAAATTAAGTGCAGTGATTTGCGAATCCTTTTTAAGCCAAAGAAAGTTATCTTTGCATTACTAATTCAATAAGATATATAATTTAATGTTCAGATATACATTTATGACCATGCTGATCGTCGGCTTTTCAATGAGTAATCATTTAACCGCCCAGAACAGAATTAAATGGAATACCTGGGAGGAGGTGCTTGAAAAGTCAAAAAAAGAAAAAAAGAAGATATTTATTGATATATATACTGATTGGTGTGGCTGGTGTAAAAAGCTGGACAAAACCACATTTTCAGAAGATGATATTGCTAAATACATCAATACCAATTATTACGCTATAAAATTTAATGCTGAAATGGATACTCCTGTTCAGCTCAAAGGAAAGGAATATAAATTTATAAATAATGGCAGCCGGGGTTATCACGAACTGGCTGTGGAACTGTTACAGGGCAGGATGAGTTATCCTTCCATGGTATTTCTTGATGAAGACTTTAATATGATTCAAGCCATTCCAGGTTTTCAAGATGTTCCCACTTTTGAAATGATCATCACTTATTTCGGAAGTAATAATCATAAAAGTGTGCCGTGGAATAAATATATGCAAACATTTCAGCGTGACATATATTTTAATTTTGGTGTAGGGAAACGCTAAAATATTTTTAAACCTGAAACCAATTTAAATTATGGCAAAACTGAAAGTGGCTTTTTTTGCAGAAATTCTGCTGGAGGATTTCGATGGCGCTTCCCGAACAATTTTTCAGTTGATAAAAAAAATTCCTGACGACGCGTTTGAATTTATTTTCATATGTGGCGTTGCTCCTGAGGATGGATTCCCATACCGGGTCATTGAAGTGCCTGCCATTACGATTCCCTTCAATAAAAATTACAAAATGGCTTTGCCCTATTTTCATAGTTGCAGACTGAAGGAACAGCTTGATGAATTCCGGCCCGATGTCATCCATATTTCCACGCCTTCTCCTTTAGGTACCTTTGGACTGGAATATGCTAAAGAGAAAGCCACGCCAGTCATAACTATTTATCACACCCATTTTATTTCCTACATTGATTATTATCTGGAGCATATCAGCATCCTCATTGATCCGGTTAGAAATATCGTAATCAATAAACTTAAAAAATTTTATGAAGCGTGTGATCTGGTCTATATGCCCACCAAAATAATGGTTCATGAACTTAAAACAATGGGTATTGGTGACGATAATATGAAAATCTGGCCCAGAGGGCTGGATACATCCAACTTTGATCCCGTGAAAAGAAACCTATCCTTCATACAGAAGATTACAGGAAACGGCAATGCCAACATCCTTTTTGCCAGCAGACTGGTGTGGGAAAAAAACCTTAAAACTTTAATTAAGATTTATAAAAAAGCGGGTAAACGGGGCCTAAAATACAATTTTATCATAGCAGGTGATGGACTGGCACTAGAAGATCTGAAATCAGAAATGCCTGGTGCCTATTTCTTGGGAAAACTTACCCATGAACAATTGGCTACCGTATATGCTTCCTCTGACATTTTTCTATTTACTTCTGTCACTGAAACCTATGGAAATGTTGTGGCAGAAGCCATGGCTTCGGGATTGCCGTGTGTTATAGCAAACGGAGGAGGTTCAGCGGCATTTATTGAAGATGGGGTAAACGGTTTTTTATGTAAACCAGATTCGTCAAATGATTATCTGGACAAAATAACTACCGTCCTTTGTAATGACCAATTACGAAACCAATTTATTGAAAAAGGGCTTACTTATGCATCCACCCTCAAGTGGGATTATTTAACTGATTTGTATTTTGAAGATCTGAGAAGGCTTGTGAGCCGAAATAAAAAATCAAATCCAATTCCTGTCCTGGAATAATGGGTATTCTATTTATCACCCATAAATATCCTCCCTCTGTTGGAGGCATGGAAAAACAGAGTTATGAACTTATTCAGGGCTATAAAAAATGGGGTCTCAGTTATTCTATCGTTTATGCAGGTACGGAAAGCAAGGTGTTGTTTTTTCTTCGTTTAAAAAAGCGGGTAAACACTATTTTAAATGACCATCCTGACATTCAGATCATCCATCTTAACGATGGGTTAATGGCTGCTTTTTTTTATTTACTTGGTATAAATAGCGGGGGTAAAAAAATAGTAGTCACCTTCCATGGACTGGATGTAGTTTTTCCATTGTCGTGGTACCAAAAACAAATTATACCGAAGTTGTTCCGGTATGATGGTTTTATTTGTGTCAGTGAAGCGACGCGTAAAGCGTGTTTGGATCGGGGATTTCCTCAAAACAAGCTGTTTGTGGTCGGAAATGGCGTTGACGATGATAGTCAAGCTCCGGTTTCAGAAAATTCAGCACATTGGGGTAAAGTAACAAAGCCATATGGAATCGATTTATCAAAAGATTTAATTATTTTGGCCATTGGCCGGCCGGTGCAACGAAAAGGGTTTAGCTGGTTTGCCCGGGAAGTCATGCCCATGCTGGATAAACGGTTCAAATTTGTACATATCGGAGGGCAGGAAATTAAAACACCGATCTGGAGAAAATATTTACCCAACAAAATCGGTCGCATGGCTGATCTTTTTATGGGTCGTCCGGATGATAGTATTGCCTTGTGTGCCACTGCCAAAGAAAGTCCTGAAAACATCATTTTAGCGGGAAAAGTTAGCGATGAAATCAAGGAGCAAATGATACATCATGCCTTGTGTCTGGTGATGCCCAATATTCATGTAGACGGAGATATGGAAGGATTTGGACTGGTAGCGCTTGAAGCTGCCATCCAGTGTAAAACCGTCCTTGCTTCGGGTATTGAAGGCATCACCGATGCGATCGTCGACGGGGAAAACGGGTATTTGGTAGCGTCGGCTGTTCCTGAAGCCTGGGTTAAAAAAATTATTGAACTAAGTAAAAACCCTATTCCGGAAAACCTGCATTTTCGAAAATATACTCTGGAACATTATTCCCGGGAAAAGATGGTTTCAGAATACAGGGAGGTATTTCAATTCCTGAAGGACTAATACTTTAATCATAAAAATTCCAGAGATCTGAGGTCAGATTCAAAACTTTCGAGAATAGACTTGTCGTCAGAAAAATAAATAAGCCATGCTACACTGCTTATCATGCCTGCTATAACAAGCCCTATCCATAAAGTTATCCTTTCTTCATTTCCAGAAAACAAGTCGATCAGGAAAACCACAAAAAGCGGAAAAAATATAAAGTATGCCAATTTAACGGCCGAGTACCTCATTTCCTTCAGGTAATATCCTTCCCAAAGATATTTATCAAAGTTTTGTTTATGTTCAGCCAGTTCAATTGTTGCTGTTTTCAATCTTTGTCTTACAAAAATAAAATAAACCAGCGCTGCAATTATAGAAATCATGGAGAAGATGGTCCCGAAAAAAATAAAATGTGCCAATGCCGTAAGAGACATACAAAGGATCAATGCGTTAAACATAATCATGTATTCCTGTCTGTCCGTATCCTGTTTCATTTTCCGTATCAGTTCAATTCTTTTGGCTTCTCCAGGCGTAATTTTAATTTCATTATTAAATTGTTTTTCCGTCTCTTCAATGATATCCCTGAGCCGCTGTGTTTTATCTTCAATAATCACTGGTTTACTTTCTTCTGACATGTTTTAAGATTTTACATTAAACATGTGCAAAGATAATATGTATTTACAATAAAACTTATATTTTAATTACTGAAATTGTTGCCTTTAAAATAAAAATTGCTTATGAAGCTGCTGATAATGTTAAGATAGAAACTGCTTTAGCCCCATTTGTTTTTAATTGGATACAGCAAGCTTCCAGCGTGGCACCGGTGGTCACAACATCGTCCACCATCAAAATATGTTTGCCCATAATCTGATCCGGATGATTCAGAACAAAAACATCCGAAACATTTAAGATCCTTTCAGCTCTTGTTTTACCGGTTTGAGATTCTGTTTTTTTGCTTTTTATTAAAATTTTGTCATTACAAGGGACATCAATCACACGGCTGATGGCGTTACCAAAAATTACACTTTGATTGTACCCTCGTCTTTTTTCTTTTTCAGGATGAATAGGTACGGGTATAATGAGATCGGGGCGGATAAATAAAGGGGAATCAATCATTTTTTGACCAGCGATGGTACCAAATACTTCCGCTATTTCCCGTTGTTTTTTATATTTAAGCTGATGCAGCATTTGCTGTACCATATTCCCTTCTCTAAATCTGAGTAGTGCTGCACCAAACAAGATTCCAATTCTTCCCCGAAATAAGTTGGATACTTCATTATCCCTGATAATAAAGTGGTCGGTATAGGGCATATCATGCAGGCAAGCAATACAAAAAGATGCCTGCTTTGCTTTTGGCAAACGCTGACAACAAAGGCATAAGTCAGGAAACAATACATGGAATAAATCCCCTGCAAGGGATTTAAAGTAAGTTAATCCGGTTTTCATTGCAGTTTTTAGTTTTTCTTAATATCTGATCCGTTTAATTCCACAAAATGACCCATTGTTATATCCAATATCCCTGGAAAATAAAGATAATCGTTAAAGTCTAATAATCATAACCCAAAAGGTATGAAAGTTAAACGCCTTTCAGTTCTTTTTTAAGGAATTCAGCGGTATATCCTTTCTTTTGTCCGATCAAACCCTCCGGTGTTCCTGAAAAAAGTATATTTCCTCCACCCGACCCACCTTCAGGTCCCAAATCCACAATATGATCTGCCACTTTGATTACATCCATGTTGTGTTCAATAATTATTACTGTATTGCCTTTTTCAACCAGTTTATCCAGCACACCCAGCAACTGTTTGATATCATCGAAATGCAGTCCAGTAGTAGGTTCATCCAATATGTAAATCGTTTTACCTGTATCTTTTTTTGCCAATTCTTCGGATAATTTCACACGTTGTGCTTCACCCCCCGATAAAGTAGTAGCCTGTTGCCCCAGTGTTATGTAACCCAGTCCGACACTGTCCAGCGTTTTTAACTTCCGGTAGATGGAGGGTATATTCTGAAAAAACTGAACAGCTTCTTCGACCGGCATATCGAGCACATCAGAAATCGATTTGCCTTTATACATTATTTCCAGGGTTTCCCTGTTGTACCGGCGTCCGAGGCATTGTTCGCAATCGACCAGGACATCCGGGAGGAAATTCATTTCAATCAGTTTTTTTCCGGCACCCTCGCATACTTCACATCGTCCGCCGTGTACATTAAAAGAAAACCGGCCCGGCTGATATCCTCTAATTTTTGCTTCGGGCATATCAGAAAACAGTTTCCTGATGTCTGTGAACACGCCGATGTATGTTGCCGGGTTTGATCTTGGTGTTCTGCCTATGGGGGACTGGTCTATTTCAATCACTTTATCGAGGTATTCGAGTCCTGTAATACTTTTGTACGGCAGGGGTTTCTGAATGCTGTTGTAAAAATGCTGTCTTAAGATAGGGTAAAGCGTTTCATTGATGAGTGAAGATTTGCCGCTACCAGAAACCCCAGTGATACAAATTAATGTTCCCAGCGGAAGTTTCAGGTTTACATTCCTGAGGTTATTGCCTGTGGCTCCCTTTAACTCTAAAAAAGTACCATTACCAGGTCTTCTATGGTCCGGGACAGCAATATTCAGTCTGTTGCTCAGAAAACCAGCTGTGGTACCTCCGAGTTTAACAAATTCTTCCGGTGTTCCCTGGCTGACAATTTCACCGCCGTGGATGCCGGCGCCCGGGCCCAGATCAATAATATAATCTGATGCCAGCATAATGTCTTTATCGTGTTCTACAACCAGGACAGAGTTACCTATTTCTGTTAATTCCTTCAGTGCCCTGATCAGTTTCATATTATCCCTCTGGTGTAAGCCAATACTGGGTTCGTCCATTATGTATGTAATTCCTGTCAGCTGGCTCCCTATTTGCGTTGCCAGTCTGGTACGCTGCGATTCTCCGCCAGAAAGGGTTCTTGTAGGTCGATTCAGACTGAGGTAACTTAAACCAACTTCCAGCAGAAAACCCAATCTTAGTCTGATTTCTTTCAGGATTTCAAATGAAACCAGTTTTTGTTTATCATCCATTTGTTCCGGCAACTGGCTGATCCATTCGTACAACTTGTCAATGTTCATTTCGGCTAATTCGCCAATATGTTTTCCACCAAGTTTAAAATGGAGTGATTCCCTCTTCAATCTAAACCCATCACAGGTGGTGCAAGTGACAATACTGAGGAACTCTTCCGCCCAACTTCTGATTTTTTCTGAAGTAGAATCCCGGTACCATCTTTCCACCATGGTAACCAAACCTTCATTTGCGAGGTCGTAGAGATAATCGTTTTGTACGATGCCTTTGGAAATACCGTAGGAATTGTCGCCGCCGTATAATATAATTTGAAGTGCTTTTTCGGGGATATCCTGTATCGGAGTGGCAAATGAAAACTTATGATCCGAGGCTATTTGACGCAGTTGTTTAAATGTGCTGTTATCCCGGACGGCGCCAAAAGGTTTTATGGCTTCCTCATTAATGCTCTTTTTTCTATCGGGTATAATCTTTTGGATATCAGCTTTATATTGTTCGCCAAGGCCATTACAATCCGGGCATGAACCATACGGAGAATTAAAAGAAAAATTATTGGGTGACGGTTCTTCATAAGAAATGCCAGACAGCGGATCCATCAGGCTTTTGGAGTAGGCTTTAATTTCCTGATTGTCTGTATCCAGAATCATGATAAAATCGTTTCCCATTTTAAGTGCCATTTGGAGGGAAGCAATAATCCGATCCTGTTTGTCCAACTCCACCTTAATACGATCCACAACAATTTCAATATCGTGCACTTTGTATCTGTCGATCTGAAGTCCCGGAACCAGATCAATAATTTCGCCATCCACCCTGACTTTGGTAAATCCCTTTTTGCGCGTTTGTTCAAATAATTCTCTGTAGTGTCCTTTTCTTGCTCTAATGACCGGAGAGAGGATGGCGATTTTTCTTCCTGAAAAATATGTCATGGCATTAGAAATAATCTGATCTTCAGAATACTTTACCATTTTTTCTCCAGTGACATAAGAAAATGCTTCTCCTACCCTTGCATACAGTAATCGTAAAAAGTCGTAAATCTCTGTTGTGGTTCCTACGGTTGATCTGGGATTCCACGCCGTAGTTTTTTGTTCAATGGAAATAACCGGGCTCAGTCCATCTATTTTTTCCACATCCGGTCTGTCCATCGCCCCAATAAACTGGCGTGCGTAAGCAGAAAACGTTTCCATATACCGTCTCTGGCCTTCAGCATATAAGGTATCAAAAGCCAGTGACGATTTTCCACTACCACTCAGGCCGGTAATCACTACCAGTTTATTTCGCGGAATGCTGACTGTGACGTTTCTCAGATTATTTTCATTTGCGCCAACAATCGCAATAAAGTCGTCCGTCACAACGGCAATGTCTTCCTCCTCGTGTTCGTTTTGCATTAAGATGCTATTTTTTCAAAATATTTGAATAATAATCGCTGCAATGTGCCTGCTGATCTGTTTACTACAACAATAACCTCTTCCAATGTGGTTTCAGTAAGTACTGAAGCGGGAAAACAGACATTTGATATAATAGAAAAAGCAGTTACTTTAAGACCTTCATGTCTAGCCACAATGACTTCGGGAATTGTGGACATACCTACCAAATCGGCCCCTAAAATATGTGCCATTTTATATTCTGCCGGTGTTTCGAGACTTGGCCCCTGCAACCCGAGATAAACCCCGCTTCTGAGGTTAATGTTCATCGATCTGGCTAAATTCTTAAATTCAATTCCAATCTCTTTGTCGTAAGCCTGCATCATATCCGGAAATCTGGGGCCAAGTTTTTCGTCATTTGGCCCTCTTAAAGGGTGGTCCGGCATCAGGTTGATGTGATCTTCCAGCAAAACTACATCTCCTTCATTCCAGTGAGGATTGATACTGCCTGCTGCATTGGTCAAAATAAGTTGCTTTATGCCCATTGCTTTCAAAACGCGAACCGGAAAAGTCAGTTCTGCGGCGGAATATCCTTCGTAGTAATGAAATCTGCCTGACATAACGATAACAGGTACACCGTACAAACTACCAAAAATCATAGTTCCTTTATGACTTTGCACGGTAGAAACCGGAAAATGGGGAATTTGGCTGTAAGGAATTTCAATTCTACCGCTGATGTCTGCGTCAAAATTACTTAATCCGGTTCCCAGCATCACCGCAATTTCAGCTGATGGGTTCACCCATGATTCAATATATTTTTTACTCTCCAAAATTTTTTCATACATGCCCGTCATTGAGGTCAAAATTTACCACAAGATAAGTAGTAAAGATGAATTCGTAAATAATAACATTGTGAAATCCTCGATGGATGTTTCAAAATTAAGTTGGTTAAAGTGGCAGTAAAAGCGGTTATAAAAACAGATAATCCTATTCACACCACCCCCTGGATGTAACTAAAAAAGCTGAAAAACTAAAAATAATGTCTGTTGAACACTCCATTTTACTTAAAAATCTATCTTTGCGGTCATTCTAAAATTTACAAGGCAATGAACATCAAAAATATTGTAGCGGTCAGTGGTTTATCCGGGTTATATAAATTAGTTGCAACCAAAAGCAATGGTTTGCTGGTCGCTGATCCGGATACCGGTAAAACCAGATTTTGCTCTGTGAGACAACATCAGTTTACTCCTATGGAAACCGTAGCTATCTACACCGATAGTGATACTGTTGAAATTGCTAAAGTATTTCAGAGTATGTTAGACCATCAGGAAAAACACGCCGTACCTTCTGCCAATGCTCCTCATAAAGATCTTCAGAAATATTTTGAAATCATCATTCCGGATTATGACCGGGATCGGGTATTTCACAGTGATATGAAAAAAGTAGTTAAATGGTTTAACTATCTGAATGAAAGAGGAATGCTTGCTGCAACAACACCAGAAGGGAATAATGAAGAAGAATAGTCGGCAGTAACCTCTCAAATTGAACAGGCAAGGCAATATGCCTAACTTGTGTTTTATTAAAAAGTTCCTATTACCGGAAGTTTACGGCTGTACAGGGTCCCACATATAACTTCATTTAAAACAGTTAAAATAACAAACTTATTTTAACCAGATTTGTTGTCCTGATAAATACAACCATAGTGGCAAATCAGTCCCGCAGAGATTTTTTTAAAAAATTATCCTTAGGTATTGCAGGTACCTCTGCCGTTGCTACCGGAAAGGGAAATCAAGAAATTCAGGTAAAAATGATAAAAAAAATAAAACCGATGGGTTTCAATTGGGAAACAGCGGACCCCTTTTTATTTTGTGTTCATCACGAAGATTTTTTCCCCAAGGGAAATGATGTGCTTGGCCCGGCGGCTTCACTTGCCGGCAGAAGTCTCGGCGATGATTTTATCATCAAGGACGGCTGGCGAATGTACCATGGTACTAAGGTTCCGGGATTTCCGGGGCATCCGCACCGTGGGTTTGAAACCATTACGATAGTAAGAAAAGGTATCGTCGATCATGCAGATTCTCTGGGAGCAGCGGGACGATATGGAGAGGGCGATGTGCAATGGATGACTGCCGGAAAGGGGGTACAGCATTCGGAAATGTTTCCATTGCTTCACACCGATAAAGACAATCCGCTGGAACTTTTTCAAATCTGGTTAAACCTGCCCGCCAAAAACAAGATGGTTGAGCCCCATTTCAAAATGATGTGGGGCAGTCAAATACCCAAATTTAAATCGATTGATTCCAATGGTAAAAAAACTATAGCGGAAGTCATAGCCGGTAAATTGGGTGATTTTGCAGCGCCAAAGCCACCACCTGATTCATGGGCTGCGGATCCAAAAAACCATGTTGCCATTTTTAATATTCAAATGGAAGCAGGAAGTACCTTTACCATTCCGAAGGCTGGTGTTGGTGTACACCGCATGCTTTATTTTTATGAAGGTGATTATATAACAATAGATGACACAGAGATAAAACACTATCATTCGGTGGAAGTAGACGCTTCTTTAGACGTTACGTTAATATCCGGTAACCATGCCTCTAAAATACTGATGCTACAAGGAAAACCGATAGGGGAAACGGTGATACAGTACGGCCCATTTGTGATGAATTCCAAAGAAGAGATACAGCAGGCCTTTGAGGATTTTCATGCAACCCAGTTTGGAGGCTGGCCCTGGTCCCAATATGATCAGGTGCATGACCGAAAGCTGGAACGATTTGCCCGTCATGCTGACGGAACCTTTGAAGAAGGCGTTTGATAGATGAATCAGGTGGAGAGTTTTCTTTTTCTGAGGGTAAAAAAAGCGATCATAATTATGATGCTCAAGCCCCCCAGGATGTGGTATAATGACAGGAAACCAAAATGATCTGCAATAAACATGCTGCCTGCCGGTGCAATAATATGTGCAACTCCATAGGCCATAGCATATAGGGCCATATATTGACCTCTTCTATCTTCAGAAGGTTTTGATACCGCGTAGTTGGTCATAAACGGCATGGAGAACATTTCTGACAAAGACATCAAAACAATAAAAATTACTGCCAGTGTCGTTGTAGTCCAGCCTAATATCAAAGTGATAAAACTGCCGACCAGCATCAGACAGCCGACGGAAATCATCATCATATAACGCGTGACGTGTTCCATACTTCTTATAAATGGCATTTCCAACAATACGATGATCAACCCATTTAATGCCAGCAGCAAACCAATTTTAGTTTCAGAAAAACCCCATTCTTTCTCCCAATAAACCGGAATGCTGGTAAACAGCTGAAAAAAGGCGATGGCATACAGGGCTACCAAAAAAGTAAAAATAAGATATTCTTTATCCCGGTATGCAGATAATCCGACAGTATGGGTCGGGGAACTGCGATCGGGCATCGTTTCTTTCCTGAAAGGTAAATAACGGTATAAAATATATGCAGCCAGAAGGCATGTTATGGCATCAATCAGAAAGATCCATCTGAAGCCCAGCGTGCCTGCCACAAGCCCACCCATAGCCGGTCCGATTGAAAAACCCAGGTTGATGGCGAAACGCATTAAGGAAAAAGATCTGGTTCTGTTTGCTGATGAAGCGTAGGAAGCAATAGCTACACTATTGGCGGGCCGAAGCATATCAGCAATGGCAGCGAAAAAGCCCACTACAATTAAAATATGCCAGAACTGAACAAGAAAAATTAAAATTACCAACATTACCGCGCTTAACAACAGCGAATACAGCTGGATGTAGTAATATCCATAACGATCTGTCAGTTGACCGCCAATATAAGCTCCAATAATGCTTCCTGTACCATACGCTCCCATGACCCATCCGGCCTCAGTCAAGGAAAAGCCCAGGCTTGTCGTCAGGTATAAAGTCATAAAGGGCAGCACCATCGCTCCTGATCTGTTGATCAGCATAATCAGGCTGAGCAACCAAACACCGGTGGGCAAGCCAGAAAAGGAGTCCCGATATATATTTAAAATTTTATTTAGCATATCCAGGTATTTCAGATACCCAAAAGTTCCCGGGCGTTTGCTTTGGCGGTTTCTGAGGGGGGATTGCCGCTCAGCATCATTGCAATTTCGGTAATTCTTTCGTCCACCGATAATTCCCGCATGGCGGTTACCGTCCGTTTATCGGTGTCGGATTTATATACCCAAATATGGCTTTGGGCTTTTGCTGCAATCTGGGGCGAATGTGTAATACAGATTACCTGGTGTTTAGAAGAAAGGCGTTGCAGGATAGCGCCCATTTTATGTGCCACTTCTCCGGAAACTCCGGCATCAATCTCATCAAATACTAAAGTTGGCAAAGCCAATTCACCGGCGACCAGTGATTTTATGCATAAGGTTAACCTGGACATTTCTCCTCCGGAAGCTGTGTCTTTCAAAGGAAGAAAGTCGCTCCCTTTATTTGGAGCAAATAAGATACTGATGTCATCAATGCCTGTTGGACCCAAGGCATTTAGCGTATTCATGCGGACTTTAATATAGGCGTGGGTCATGGATAAATCTACCAGCGCATCGTGAATATTGTCTTCAAAAGGAGCAATAACGGATTTTCTTTTTTCGCTCAATTGTATTGCCAATTGATTCAGGATATTTTCAATTTTTGTTTTTTCTGTTTCCAACGCGTCAATTTCGCGCGTTAAATCCGCAAAAGAATTTATTTTCATTTCTATGTCGTCCCGGATTTTAAGCAAATCATCCAAGGAGGCCACGTGGTGTTTTTTTTGAAGGCGGTAAATAAGATTCAGCCGGTTGTTTGTCTGATGGATGGCTTCTTCGTCATATTCCGTAATATCAGACAACTTACCTGCCTCTCTTGAGAGGTCGTACAATTCTTCTTTTACTGCCATAAGCCGGTTAGCGATATCATTGCAGGTTTCATCGATGCTGCTGATTGTACCCATCTGTCCCAGTAAAAGCTGAATACTGCTGATCACAGCGTGTTCATCTTCCTGTAAGATATGGGCTATCAGTGCAGATATTTTTTTAATATCTTCAGCAGCCGTCAGGCGTTGCAATTCGGATTCGAGGGTTTCCTGTTCGCCGGGTTTCAGCTCTGCCTTATTAAACTCGTCCATCTGAAATGAAAGAAACTCCATTTCCTGAGTTGCATTTCGATTTTTAGTCTTTAATTCTTCCAGATTCCGAAGCACGTTTCTGTATAGCCTATAGTTCCCAGTGTATGCATCCATCAGTCCTTTGGCTGAAGCCAGGGCATCGATAATCTGCAATTGAAAACCCGGTTTCTGAATATCGAGGGTATCAAACTGTTGGTGTATATCAATCAGGTTTTCGGCCAGGGTTGCTAAAATATCGAGTGTCACCGGTGAATCGTTTACAAAAGCCCGGCTTTTGCCCCCGGGGGCAATTTCCCTCCTGATCAGTAATTCTTCATGATAGTCGAGGCCTTCTTCCACAAAAAAAGATTCCAGATCGTAATCTGAAATTTCAAAAGTTGCTTCTACAAAACATTTTCTATCCTGGTCAAACAGTACTTTAGAATCTGCTCTTTTGCCCATAATCAAACCTAAAGCGCCCAGCAAAATAGATTTGCCTGCACCCGTTTCGCCAGTGATAATAGTGAGACCCTGTGGAAAATTCATTTCCAAGCGATCGATGATGGCGTAATTTTGTATTTCAATTTTTCTCAGCATAACAGAAGGCAAAAGTAATTATAAATATAATAATGTGAATAGCAAAGCACAGATTTACAGTTGCGGGTCGATTAAAAGCAACCCTACGGAGCAGTAACAATTACACTATTCAGTATGTTTCCTAAAGCTAAAGGCCGGTTGGAAATTAAAACCGGATAGACAAATGTAAAATCTCCAGTTCGATTATTTATCCATAGCGAAACATACAGGAAAAACTATAATAATTTGTACTTAGCCTACCATATTTTTAAATATAAGCCAACGTGCCCATATCCATTATTTTATTGCAGACTGAAGTCCTGTAAAAAAAAATATAAATACATACATTGTATTTATATTATATCTATTTTTGTTTTATAATCTCCCGACATATCCTCATTTAAATATTATATTTCATTTTACGAAGTATATGCCTATTATTATTTTTTAATCTTTTAAATCAAAACATCATGAATGTGCAAAAAATTTTAGTTGCCGGCGTTTTAGGCGGCGTATTTTCGTTTTTTCTGGGCTGGCTTATGTGGGGTATGTTATTTAAAGATGCTATGCCGGACAATGTTCCCGGGCTGATGAAAGCAGAAGCGGATATGGTATGGTGGGCGATGATCCTTTCCAATTTGATGTTCGGAATATTTTTAGCATATATTTTTGTTCAGTGGAGTAGTATTTCCACCTGGATGACCGGTGCCAGTGCCGGCGCTACCATCGGATTTTTATTAACCTGTTCCCTGGATTTGGGCTTTTTTGCGATGTCAAATATGCATACGATGAACTCCATGTTGATGGATATCGCTTTAAATACCGTATATTTTGCCATTACAGGTGCCTTCATGGGCTGGTGGCTTGGAAGAAAATAGGATAAACAAAACCGGAAGGCTGTTTGCATTTATTTGTAAAGCTGTCTTCCGGTTTTCTTATTAAATCAGCACAGATAGCCATCAATCAGGTATAAAAATTCCCTTATACACCCATTCAGGCCATTTATCAATTATAACCTTGTTGTTAATACCGGGAGAGTAGAAATATATGTTATGCTTTAGACTCTAATTGAATAAAGCCTTCCTATACTGATACCAATATGTAATATGGCATAAACAAAATTTAAGTTCCAAAATCGAGGTAATATACATCCTTATTATTCCGATGAATGGATGAAACACAAAAACCATTTGCCTGCGGAATGACTTCTTTCAGGTCAAACAAGGTGCAGGATTTTGGCAATCCGCTAAAAATAAGGGTAAATGCAAATTCCGAACCGGGGGGCACAAGAGTCCAGGTAGGAAAGCCACTGATTCGTTCAAAGTGGACCAATTCACTGATATGGTCAGAATGTGCATCAAAGAGGTAGGTCGTTGGCCAGATCCGAATAAATAAAGGCTCGGTGCCCGCTGCACAAATACCGTGAACAATCACCTGTCCCTGGTCAGCCGTAAAGGTTTCCAATTCGTTTAAAAGTTGCTCGGAAATTAATGTTTTGGGTTTTTCAACGACATATGGCATGGCATTACGACTTTATTTGGTTAAAAATAGGGTATTTTGTAAAAAACAAGGCTTAAAAAGCATAAATAATTTATAAAAAATAACCGTAGTGAAATAAAAAGTTTTACTTTTGTGCTCATTTTTTAATAATAAAATATTTATTCACCATGATTGCAATCGTAAATATAGCTGGTCAGCAATTTAAAGTGACAGAAGGTCAAGAGCTTTTTGTCCACCAGTTAGAAGCCACTGCAGGATCATCTGTGACCTTTGATCAGGTATTAATGATCGAAAACAACGGATCTGTCAGCGTAGGCACGCCGGTATTGAGCAATGCCAAAGTAAATGCCACTGTCATCGGCAACCAGAAAGGAGACAAGGTCGTTGTCTTCAAAAAGAAAAGACGTAAGGGGTATCAAAAGAAAAATGGTCACCGACAGTGTTTCACAAAAATTAAAATTGATGCTATCTCTGCGTAACCATATTGTTGGCAGGAATTATTTCATTTAAAAAAAGAAAAGAAAAATGGCTCATAAAAAAGGTGTCGGTAGTTCGGATAACGGACGGGACAGTAAAAGTAAAAGATTAGGAGTTAAACTCTTCGGAGGTCAGGTTGCAAAAGCAGGAAACATCCTTGTAAGACAAAGAGGTACTAAGTTTCATGCCGGAGAAAATGTATATCTTGGAAAAGATTTTACTATTCATGCACAGATAGAAGGTACAGTTGCTTTCAAAAAAGGAAAAGAAAACCGTACCTGGGTTAGTATCATACCTGCCCTGAACGAAGTAAAAGAAACAGTAGCGCCTGTGGCTGCTCCTGTTGCAAAATCGAAACCAGTTCCGGCTGCACCAGTGGTTGTACCACCTGCGGCATCGGAAGAAGAATAAGTGAAGCGTGATAATTTTTTGAACGGTACTTGCCAAAATCGATTTTTAAGTAAGCCAGATTCAAATAATTAAATTAGCAGCAAAAAGGGATGAAATCTTTGATTTTATCCCTTTTTTTTTTTGACCTTCAATACCAATCAGCATGTATTTTCGTTGATACCAGCCGAGAGACTACACCCTACTTCTACAAATAAAAATACAAAAAAATCAACGGAGAGAAGGGGGTAAGTCACCGAAAATATCACATAAGTAAAAATACCAAACCAGAAAAATCAAGCACATAGCATCGGGTAATGCAGGTTTAGCCGGTAACTGTATTGATGTGCTGCACTTTGTTTTAATCCAAAGACACTTTAGATTTTAGTACTCACAAAAAATACGCCTAGTTTGAATAGCATATTTCAAATGGAAGACTTATTGCCTTTCCACTAATACCAGAAAACAGCTATTTTGAGTGGTTTTTAAAAATTGGTTTCCTTTTACCAGTTAGCAAGGCGATTATACATTTCTATTCCAAGTCGCTGTACTAATGTCATGCCCCTTTACGCACAAAACCCTTGTACGGGGGACGCTGACAGGCTGTATTTATGGTCCAATTACTCCATCACATGGGCTGTGGCTGCCTGAATCACGCTGATGTCTGAGGGTGCATTTCGACTGACCATTACGACGACCTCCATGTGTTCGGGCCTCCAAAGGCCGTCTGCTGTGACCGGGAGGGTATATGTATAGTTCTTTTTCAGAATGGCTTCCTTTTTAAGGTCGGTACTGAAATTATCTCCGTCAAATCTGGTCAGCATGTCTCTTAAAACGTGATTGTGTGTAAATTCATCGATGATGACTGCCCCGTTAGACTGGGCATCAACGATACCGGATTCAATCAGGTAGATGCTGATATTGTAATTGCCTGCCAGGTCGACCAGTGGAATCACAGCTACTTCCAGATCCATACGGCGGCTAACCGGATCAAAATTGGTATCCAGCAGGATATTCATCTGGTGCGTTTTTTTCAGTTCATTTTCGACGGCGGCCTGCCATAAGTCGGGCAAATCTATCATAATGGTACCGCTGTTATCCGGCGTGCGGTTGATTGAGGCGGCCGGTTTTCCAAACCAATCCGTAAACCAGTTTTCCAGGTCCTTGGCTTTCTGATTGCGGAAATCGTACTTACTTTTAGCAGTCGGTTTAGCCAGAAAATCGCCGTGAATGGCAATGGCAGCAACTTTGCCCGGAAATTTAGCTAAAAGGTTTTCAATGGCTGCACTGCCTTTGGGGCAATTCGGGCAACTTGCGCCTGTCAATTCTTCCAACAGCACTACCCTATCTGAAGCGGGAATTTCGGGGTCAGCAATTTCAATCGCAATTTCATGACATGAATATACAAAAAGCAGGACAAACAAAAGTATAGCGGGATTAACAAATCTTTTCATTTCAAAATATTTTACCGGTCATTAAAAAGTAGTATTCATAGAAAAACGGAATCCGCTGAATGCCGGTTCCAGTCTGCATATACCACCACTACAAACCACACCTTCCACTTGTTTGACATAACGAAGACTATAACGCTGGGCTTCGTTAAAAAATACTACGCCAACGGTAGGATAAAGGGTTTTTTCTATGATGCCTTTTGAGTTTGCTTTTTTGGGTTTGATGTTGTACATGCCCGATGCTTCAAAGCTCCATCTTGGTGCAATACTAAATTCGGTCAGACCATATAACCAACTTCCAAAATCCTGTTTTGTTGCCATATACTGTATTTCGGTCCGCAGTGCTTTAGTAGTTGAAAACTTGTATAAAAAGTCGACATAGGGTGTTACGGTTTTGACTAAGGGCACTTCTGATTTCATTTCGTAAATCTCCTGGTTGTATGTCAGGAACTGAATCCCTGTGGTCAGCTGCCATTGTCTTTTATATTTATAAATGAGTTCAGTAAACAACTCCTTAAAAAGGCGGACACCCTCCAAGGTTTTAATGTCCGAATAATTTACATTGGCGCTTATGGCTTTGCTGAATTTATATCTTACATCCAGGGCATAGGCCATTTCAGAAATATCCTGGGCTGCAGGGCTGTATCTGGCAGTTAAACGATATGTGTTCTGCCGGTTTAGGGGTACAAGGTAGTTGACCAGTCCTCTAAGCAGGCGTTGGTTTGGGTCGATCCGGAAGCTAAAATTTTCTGTTCTTTTCGCTTCAGCGGTAATGCCCAGTTTACCATGGGAATAGGAAAGGCTGGTGTACAAAACTTTTCCTGATTTCTGCTCCAGTTTGCCCAGGGTGCTACCGACGATTTCAGCCTTTAGGGCAAATGGATTATAGAAAATATCATCGGACTTCAGGGCAAGTTCGGTATATAAACGTAAGCCTTTATAGCCAAGTGTATTATAGATGGTGGTAGAATAGGTATTGTGGTTTGGCGTAAACCTATCTTCCTGTTGATATGTGCGCAGTGCGTTTGTTACGCCGGCCATGTTTTCGTCGGAAATGGTACGGTTTACAAAGCCGACACCCGGTGCCAGTGTGACAGGATTGTCTTCATTGCCGAGGGTAACAAAACCTTCTACTCTGGCCCCTTTGAGGTTGCCTGTGTAGGTATTAAACGCATTTTTTTGTTTTCCCGCAAAGCCCATGATATTCCAGGAGTCGGTCAAATTATATTTAACGCTTGCGCCATATAATGCATTATCGATAAAAAGAGGTCTGGTTTCAAATGCTCTGAAGATAAAACCTGAGCCGATCTGGTCATACAAATACCCGGCATTTATTTCCAGTTTGTTAATCGTTTTTTTCACATACCAGCGACCAATACCAGTGCCTGAATAGGAGTCCGTTGGATTTCGAAGGTTTGAGTTATTAAACATATCAAATCGGGTGCCTATCACAAATCCCTGAATGGCATAATTGACATTGAGCCAGGCTTCGCCGCCAAAAAACTGTCTGTCGTATTGGGGTGTATTGATCGCATTGATGGAGGAGTCGCGGAGAAAAACATTTGCATTGGTATCAAAAGCGCCTGAAAAAACGCCTTTTTCCTGTGCCTTCAAGGCCACCATACAACTTACAAGTAACAATAAAGTCCAATATCGCATAAAATTAAAGATAGATATGATTGTATATACCAGAATACGGATCCGCCATTAAAACAAAAAATAAGACCACGTCTTTATTCTGTGCTTATATTGTTCTATTCTTCATTAAACCCAAAATACACAGTGCTGGCAAAAAAATACGTGTTGTACAATAATTTTGTCCCATCCAATGCTTCTATATGTCCAATTCGTAATTTGGCTAAAAAACTGTCGCAAGGTAAATAAAAATATAAACGGAATAAAAATTTCAACGGAATAAATGTTAACAAATCCGGAGAAAGAAGTGGATACTTATCAGAAATTAAAGCCACTTTCGAAAAAAAGGCCGTGCTCGCCAAACCTGGTAATGCCGTATTCGAGGGATACAGAAAAATTATTAAACAAAATCAGGTCGACGCCGGGTCCGTAGCCGTATTGCCATGTATTCGAATATTTATTATTATCTCCGAATACGGGATCTCTGGAATAGCCCATGTCGAAGCTGGCGCGTAAAAACAATTTCAAATTCATGTCCCGAAAGCGTTTGCCGATGTACTTTATGACATCAAAATTTTTATCCAACAACCTGCACTTGAGGGCATTATTCCACAATACAAAGTTCCGGCCATCCAGAACGTACAATTGATAACCAATAATGTTATCCTGTTTGTAGCCGATTCCGTTGTTGAAAATATAAGGCAAAGGATCCCGAAGTAAATTATACTTCAGCTTCACCCTATTACCTAAAATAAGCCAGGGCTTTATTGGGAAATGGTTTTCACCGCTGACGGAAACCCAGGCATTATCGATGGCACTGCCATAGCCCAATCCTTCCTTTCTGATATTAAGATCCAGTTTGAAGCCCCCAACCGGGTAGAGCGGATAAAGTGTTCTATCAAATTTGATATAATAGTCCAGTAAAAAATAGTTTAGGGAAGCTCTACCATTGCCCAGATAATTGGGGTTAAGGCGAGAAGCAATTGCCGTATCTACTCTGGCGAAAATATATTCCAGCCGCAGGGACTGGAAAAGCGTGGCGCTCGTGCGGTTTAATAATGTCAGGCTGGCCCGGTGCTGGAAAAATATCTTTTTTTCATCCAGGTTTTTGTAGAAAACAGGTTTGTTGTTTATGGATAGATAGGCAATTTCCCTATTTTCGGCGTACAATACATTGGCGGAAAGTCCCCATCTTTTTTTCAGGTAAGGAAAGTCATAGGATATTTCGTATTTGCGCGTATATCCCCTTTGGATTTTTAGTTTTAATTTGTCTTTATTGCCTGTCAGGTTAATGTGGTTCAGGGCACCTCCAAAATTTACCCTGTCGAGGGAATAATGCTGTTCTTTTCTCCAGACATTAAAATTTCTATCTGCCAGTTCAAAAATGAGGTACGGATATATGTACCAATTTTCGTGGACAATAATTTCAATGTCGCAGGTATTAATATCTGTATTCCAGTTTTTTACATTGATGGAGGCCACTGTAAAAAGTCCGATGCTTTGCAGGCGTTTTTCATTGGAGGACAATCTTTTAGCCAGCTGGTCCAAACCGAGGGTGTCTCCAGAGATGATATCCAATTCCTTGAGTACAACGTTTCTCGATGTTTTTTTAAGTCCCTTAACCAGGATGCTGTCGATGATCACAAAGTCGTATTGGGCAGCAAGCAGCCAAGACTGAAGGATAAAAAAAATCAGGAGCCCAACTTTGTGCAGCCGTTGGTTTGGGTATAAGCCGAGTGCTGATGATTTATGACCGACAGACCTCATTACATATTCAGATACGACATGAGGGCATCATATCTTTCCTTCAGTGCATCATGATAGCCCAATTCGGAAAAAGTTGCGGAGATGTCATAACCAAAACGCTCTAAACTGGCTTTGAAGGCGGAGATATCCTGTCTGTTTACTTTTAAGGTGACCTGAATTCTGCTGGTTTCAGGAATATTATGAATGAAGCTGCTTAAGATGATGATGTCTTCTGATTCTGCGATTCGGGCTATTTCAGCCAGGGAGTAATTGCCTTTCGAAGATTCTATTACAATGATGCTGCCGGGGTCGGCGAACGAGAAGTGATTGGCAAAATACTGTAATAAGTCTTCCATGGTAATGATGCCGAGGTAATTTTCCTGCTGATCGATCACGGGAATCATGGTGAGCTGATACCTGCCCATTTTGGTCATTACTTCAAAAAGGTGTTCATTTTCGAGACAAAAAGGACGCAAAAAAGAAAGGCGGTAGGTACCAATGGCTTCCCGGGTATCGTGAATGAGGATGTCTTCTTCAGAAATTACGCCAAGCAACTGTTCGTGGTTGACAATAGGCAGGTGCCTGACGTGGTAAACCTGCATCAGATTGAGGACTTCTTCTCCTGAATCAGAGGTCTGAACAGGAAACAAGGTTTGTGATAAAAGTTGTTTTGCTACCAAAAATGAAAAATTATATCATATTCAAACTCCGTCAGACCCTTTTTTATTGTCTGAGCACCTTTTTACGCTCAAATATAAACTCCTCTTCCGACAATATACCTTTTTTTCTTAATTCAGATAAATTATTCAGTTGTGCCAGCAAGGTATCGTCCAAATTTGCTGCTTCGCCGGCAGCGGTTTCGGGGTTTACATTATCTGATTTAGCGTGCACCCCTGCTGCAGGGATTTCAAACGGGCTGGTCCTGAAGCCTCCAGCTTTAAATTCTGAAAATTCCGGCTGAATACGAACAAAGGCCAGGTCATCGTGGCTCAGGATGCGTTCGACGTCTTTAAGTCCCAGTGCCACGGCACGGCTGAGGTGGTAGTAAGCAAGGGCTTTTTTTTCGGTGAGGGAATAGGCGCAGGCCACGTTAAAATGCAGGGCAACATCATTAGGTGTGATTTCTAGTCCCTTTTTAAAGTCGCAAATAGCGTCTTCCAGGTCAAAATCTTTATATTTTTTGATACCGCTGTTTTTATAGGGATTTGCCCTTGACATGGCAACCGGGGTTTTCATTTGCCGGTTCTTTGGTTTTTCATAGGCATCGGGCATTTGCTCGTATCTACGCATTTGAGCGTCGCGTCTGGCTTCGAGTGGTCCTCTTTTTACCTGGATGATGCCTCTGTTGTATTTTCTGTCAAAGTCCTGATCTGACATATTGAGAAATTTAATACCTGCTACTACACCTGCGATGAGGGAGATGGGGATATTCACTTTCAAAGATACCATAAACAGGATAATAAAGCCGATAAAGCCACCGGTTCTACCGAGATACAATTTATGACCTCCAATAAAGCCTGTAAAAAATGCCAGCATGGCTGCAGTAAGTTTATTTTTTGGTATCATATGTCACTAATATAGGTCAATCAATAAATTTTACAAGTCAGAACGGCAATATCATCTGCAATATCTACTTCACCTCTGAAAGAGTCAATTTCATCGAGCAACTTATTATTAAAGGCATCGGGTGTGAGCTGGCTGTTATTGGTAACAAAATCTTCCAGATAGTGATCGCCAAAAAATTCATCTGCTCCATTCTTCAGATCCGGGAGTCCATCGGTAAAGCTCATGATCATGGCATCTTTTTCCAACTGTATTTTTTCTTCCCGGATATTATTTAATTTTTCAAATGCCCCAATAAAAGAACACCCTTTGTCCAACCTAAGCAAGGTGCCGTTCATTTTTAATATCGGAGGGTAATGACCCGCATTGACATATCTGAGTGTTTTTTGCTTAGCATCTATCTCCGCTACAAAGAACGTGATATACCTATCACTTTTGGTAATTCTATAGACGGACTGGTTTAAAGCAAAGACGAAAGTCTCCAAATCGCGGTATTGAAAGATAAGAGACTGGATCATCGCCTGAAAATTGGCCATCAGTAAGGCGGCGGAAACACCTTTTCCGGAGATATCAGCAATACAAAAAGCGAATCTATCCTGGTCAAAACGAATAAAGTCGAGGTAGTCACCTCCTATATTAAAATGGGGTTTATAGATTTTAGACAGGGCAAATTTTTCTTCGGACGGCAACACCTCGGGTATCAGCATGTGCTGTACCTGGGAGGCCAGTTCCATTTCGCGTCTGTACCGCTCCTGTTCTAATTGTTTTTTGAACAGTCTTTTATTTTCTATCGCCACCGCAATGATATTGGTAATGGTGGTGATAAACTGAATCTTATTGTACAGGTCTTCCTTTTCTTTGATGCCGCCAATAATGGAGTACGCAATGGGTAATTCTTTATGAAACACCGGAATAATGATATCAAAGCCAAGCAGTTTGGCGGGGTCGTCATTTTTGATGGTGTATAATCTTTTGTGCTGCAGCAACAGGGTGATGATGTCTGTAAAATCTGACTTGTCAAAATTAATCGATACGGTACATTCCCAACCGTGGTCTTCAATGATAAAGAGGGCCATTTTTTCAATACCCATCTCCCAACTCAGGAAAGATTTGTACATATTGAACAGGCCATCTGCCGATACATTATCATTGATCGCCTGGGTAATGGTCAGCAACGATTTGATCTGAAGCTGTTTAAGGCTCAGTTCTTTTTCCAGTTTCTCTAAAATAGCCAGTTCACGATTCATGATACAAACCTACACTTTTTTTTCGGGAACGCAAAAACGAAGGTGGCAAATGTAGTCAGAGAAGGTTCAAATTAACTACTGTACCAAATAATTTGACTCCATCAAAAATGAAAAACACGTCTGAGCATTGACGCTGTACCCCTTCTTTTTGGATAAAAAGAGTCGTTGCTGTCAGATAGTGAAATCAGCCTTCAGGAGTAAAAAAGAAGGGTAAATAAATTAAAAAAAATGCCTGAGATGGGTGTCTCAGGCATTTCAGGTATTCATGGAGTAAATGTATGTGCTTACTCTTCCTGTCCTCCAAAAACAGCTTTGAAGTATGACCGGTTCATGAACGCTATATTTTCGATTTTTATCTCTTTGGGGCATTCAGCTTCGCATGCACCGATGTTGCTGCACATACCAAACCCTTCCTTGTCCATTTGAGCTACCATTGCCTGGGTCCGTCTGTCTGCCTCCACCTCGCCTTGGGGCAAGAGGCCCAGGTGGGTTATTTTAGCAGAGGTAAACAACATGGCTGATCCATTGGGGCATGCTGCTACGCAGGCACCACAACCTATGCAGGCTGCTGCTTCAAAAGATTTTCCTGCCCTACCCTTTTCTATTGGAATGGCATTTCCGTCGGGCGCCTGACCGGCATTAACTGAAATATATCCGCCTGCCTGGATGATGCGGTCGAAAGAAGATCTGTCTACTACCAGGTCTTTGAGTACGGGAAATGCTTTGGCACGATAGGGTTCGACCACGATGGTTTCGCCGTCTTTAAAATGGCGCATATGCAGCTGACACGTGGTGGTTCCTGCACTTGGTCCATGTGGCTGACCGTTTATTACGAGGCTACATGTGCCGCAAATTCCTTCTCTGCAGTCGTGTTCAAAAGCAACCGGTTCTTTTTTCTGATTGACCAGGTCTTCATTGAGGACGTCCAGCATTTCCAGAAAAGACATATGTTCGTTGGCCTGAACGGGATACGTTTCGAAGCCTCCCTTTGTTTTATTATTTTTTTGTCTCCAGACTTTTATATTGAGTTTCATATCAGCGCTCATAATGGATAATTTATCAGGATTATTTATAACTTCTAGTTTTAAGTTCGACATTTTCGAAAATGAGTGGCTCCTTGTGCAAGACGGGTTCCGTTTCATTCCATTCCCATGCTGCTACATAAGCATATTCACTATCTTTTCTTTGTGCTTCGCCGTCGGAGGATACAGATTCTTCGCGAAAGTGGCCACCACACGACTCATTTCTGTTGAGTGCATCCACCATCATCATTTCACCCAATTCCATAAAATCGGCTACCCGCAGTGCTTTTTCGAGTTCCGGGTTATATTCTTCATTATTGCCCGGCACAAAAACATCCGCATAAAACTCTGCCCGCAGCGCCCTGATCATTTCCCTGCCTTTGGTCAGGCCTTCCGCATTACGCGCCATACCGCAGTTGTCCCACATAATTTTACCCAGGCGGCGGTGGAAACTTTCAACCGATTGATTTCCTTTGATATTCAGCAGTTTGTCGATCAGGTCTCTTGTTGATTTTTCGGCTTCCAAAAATTCCGGGGCGTCATTTTTAATTTTAGGGGTTGAAATCTCCTCTGCCAAAAATGTGCCGATGGTGTATGGTATAACAAAGTAACCGTCTGCCAGGCCTTGCATCAGTGCTGAAGCACCAAGCCTGTTGGCTCCATGGTCGGAAAAATTACATTCGCCCAAAGCAAACAAGCCGGGGATGTTGGTCTCCAGATTATAGTCGACCCAAACGCCACCCATGGTATAGTGTACGGCAGGGTAAATTTTCATTGGTTCTTTGTATGGATTTTCGCCGGTGATTTTTTCGTACATTTCGAAAAGGTTACCGTACTTGGCTGATACTACCTGTTCTCCAAGTTCTACAATCTGCGCTTCTGTCAGGTTTGTTAATCCCTTTTTATTGGCTTCCATTTTGCCGTACCGCACCATGGCTGCTGAAAAGTCAAGAAACACAGCCAGACCCGTAGGGCTGACTCCATGGCCTTTGTCGCACTCCACTTTGGCTGCTCTTGAAGCCACGTCTCTGGGCACGAGATTTCCGAATGCCGGATAACGTCTTTCCAGAAAATAGTCTCTGTCTTCTTCTTTGATCTGAACGCCTTTCATTTTACCCTGCTGAATGGCCGCCGCGTCTTCCTTTTTCTTCGGAACCCACACCCGGCCATCATTTCTCAGTGACTCGGACATCAGGGTAAGTTTGGACTGATAATCGCCTGAAACAGGAATGCAAGTGGGGTGGATCTGTGTAAAACAAGGGTTTGCCATCAGGGCTCCTTTTTTTACAGATTTCCATGCTGCGGTGACATTACACATCATGGCATTGGTGGACAGGTAAAATACATTACCGTAACCACCTGTAGCCAGAACGACAGCATGTGCCGCATGTCTTTCGAGTTCGCCAGTCAGCAAATTTCTGGCTATGATGCCGCGGGCTTTGCCGTCTACTTTAACCAGTTCGAGCATTTCATGTCTGTTGTACATGGTTACTGTGCCCAACGCTATCTGGCGCGACAGAGACTGGTATGCACCTATTAAAAGCTGCTGACCAGTCTGGCCTCTGGCATAAAAAGTACGGGAAACCTGAACACCTCCAAATGATCTGTTTTCGAGCAATCCTCCGTATTCTCTTGCAAATGGCACGCCCTGGGCGACACACTGGTCAATGATATCGACACTACACTCTGCCAGCCGGTGCACGTTGGCTTCTCTGGCGCGATAGTCGCCCCCCTTGATCGTATCATAAAACAAACGATAAATGCTATCGCCGTCGTTGGCATAGTTTTTAGCAGCGTTGATTCCTCCCTGCGCCGCTATGCTGTGTGCTCTTCGCGGGCTGTCGTGAAAAGTAAAACATTTGACCGCGTAGCCGAGCTCTCCCAGCGAAGAGGCAGCGGCGGCACCGGCCAAGCCAGTACCTACGACGATGATTTCTAATTTCCTTTTATTATTGGGGGCTACAATAGGCATTGTGGATTTATATTTTGTCCACTTTTCGGCTAAAGGTCCTGCAGGTATTTTTGAATTTAAGTTCATCATATTATATTTGATATCTTATCGATAATAAAAATCAGGAATTTCAGATCAATTCATGAGGAAGTGCCAAACCGGTATCACCGCAAAGCCAAACGGAATCAGGATGGCATATGCCACGCCAATAAACTTTATTGCGGGGGTATATTTGTGGTGGTTAAGTCCCAGTGTCTGGAATGCTGACTGGAATCCATGATACAAATGAAAAGCAAGGACGATCATACCTACCACATAAGATGTGACCAGTAACGGGTTTTTAAACGCTTCGGCCACTCTGAAATAGAGGTCTTTCATTTCGCCTTCAACACCAGGATAGGTAACCATTGGTAACTGGCCTAATTTCATTTTCAACCAGAAGTCGCCCATGTGAATCAAAATAAATGCCAGAATCAGTGTGCCCAGCAGTGCCATATTTTTTGAAGCCCATGTGGTTTTATAGCTATTGGAAACCGCATATTTCTGTCCTTTTGCTGATTTGTTGTATAGGGCCAGGGAAATGCCCACAAAAGCATGGAGGATAATAAAAAAATAATTGCCGTAGCCGATGGTTTTAATCAAGGGATTGGTGGTCATAAATCTGGCATACACATTAAAAGCCATGCCTCCGTCGTGTTTCAGAAGCTGGAGGTTGCCGATGAGGTGCACAACCAAAAAAAGAATCAGAAAAAGCCCGGTGAGGCTCATCAGTAATTTTTTACCGATACTTGAACCAAAAAAGGTCACTAACCACTTCATATGCTGAAAATTTTAGATAATTCGCAAAGCTATAAATACTAAGAGAATTTCAGAAAAACTGTTTTCCATATTTCATTATTTAGAATCAGTCTACTCAACGAGATATTTCCTGTATCCGGAGAAGTTGTTCGTAAAAGGAAAGCAGACGGCATGTTTGGAAAAAAACTATTGGGTGAATGTCATGCGGATGGATAATTCTTCTGATACCTTTTTTACGGGCCAACATCAGGGACAGGGCATGGGGCAGGCCATTAAAAAGTATTCTTTTAAATATTCCAATGCCGTAAAGGCAATGTGTCTGAATGTGTACTGATGATATTTGGTCAATGCCATTGCAACCCTTTATGCCTGCGTGTGGTGGAGTCATTCTTAAAAAAGTTATTTCGTGGTAAAAGCCACATTTAATAAAAATATGGGTGTGTTGAAGTACAAATTTTTAAAGTCAGGCATTGAAGTATAAAACCGGCTTCTGCACCGTTTGGTGCGTGGATGTATGTTAATAATACATGGCAATTTCCGTAAATCAGGCCTATTATAACCATGAGGTATCCATAGGGTTACTAGACAGTTTTCAGTTTTCAGTTATCAGTTATCAGTTGACAGTGGGCGGATGAAATGCTAATTCTGTGTGCATGATGTATTCATAAGGTGTTCATAGGGATGCCTGGGCTTATCCATGGCTTATCCATAAGGATGGGTCGGCACAACGTCGGGACAACGTCGGGACAACCTTATCTAAGTGATTGATTTAGTTATAGTTATGATTGGCTTGTTTTGCGGGTAAAAAAGGTTGTCCGACCATGGTTTTCAGGATGGACTAGAGCAGGAATTCCGTTGCCAATTTCGTGTGCCGGATGTGTTCATAAGGTGTCCATAGGGATGCCTGGGCTTATCCAGGGCTTATCCATAAGGATGGGTCGGGACAACGTCGGGACAACGTCGGGACAACCCTATCTAAGTGATTGATTTAGTTATAGTTATGATTGGCTTGTTTTGCGGGTAAAAAAGGTTGTCCGACCATGGTTTTTAGTGTGGAAAAGCGCTTCGATTATCGAGTATACTCTTCAACTTTAAATTATACTTGTTTCTGATCATTGCATGTTTAGGATTAATCATTTGATCTTTTGTTAATCTCCGTTCGAGCCACTCGGGCTCACACTTTTTTTCTGCAGCAAAAAAAAGTGTGCAAAAAATGCCGCCGCTGTTTTGTCTTCTTAACGCTTAAAAGTATCTTCCCGGCGGAAACAAAAAAAACTCGCCTTTTACTTCCGTTCTTTTATTATTCTTACCATTTACTTTAGATTTGTACTTCGATATATCGTTCTTTTGGCTCAAACAGTTTTTTGTTCGCTCCGCCTCCAGATTCTTTTAAGCTAAAGACAAAAAGGCGGACGATACACCTTCATTTAAAAAATTACTTTCAACTTAATTTTACTAAATCTTTTAGTATAAAATATATAGAAATACTTCGGCTATGACATCTTTTTGGCTCAAGCCGTTTTGCCTGCTGATCGATTTTATTCCATGATTTTTTATCGGCAAATATATTAAGGCCGGGGAGAAGGCTCGGAATACCTTTAAAATAAAAGATGTACTATGTCTGTAAGGCTATTAAAATAATGGATATTAGTCTATAACAGATTTACTGCCTCAACTCTATCGCAGTTAGTGATTCAGGAAATTGGACATGATCTATTTATAAAGTATCCATAGGTTTACTATGGCGTATCCAGGGCTTATCCATAAGGATGGGTCGGCACAACGTCGGGACAACGTCGGGACAACCCTATCTAAGTGATTGATTTACTAAGGATTATGAATTAAGATAAAAGGAAGATTTTGGGGGTAAAAAATGGGCAATTGGGTGATACTACATTGTGATTGCAGACAGCACATTCGACCAACGGTGAAGGGGAAATACGTTGGGGTCGAAGTCAGAGACTTCTACCAAAAGACCATTGCTGGAGATATACCGTAGTAGATCGAAGTCAGAGACTCCGACCATCGCAGGTGTATTGTGCTTATTTATGATCCTCGAATTGATTTTAAAATATAATCCCAAAATACGCATTAGAAATTTACTGCGACAAAATCTGACTTTATATTTAATTAATACCATGCCACGATCCGTTGGTCGTGGTTCCTTCTTTAATGATTGAAATCTTTCAATCATTTTTTGCTAAAGCAAAACCATTCAGTCATTCATAAGGTATCCATAGGGTTGCCAGGGATTATCCAGGGATTATCCAGGGCTTTTCCATAAGGATGGGTCGGCACAACGTCGGGACAACCTCGGGACAACCCAGTTGACAGCTTTCAGTTGACAGTTTACAGGGTAAAAAAAAGGGTAAATAATAATCTTTTTTAAAAACAAAAAAAATGGTGGAAGCGTTTCATCAGGTGCCGACAAACGGACCTATTATACTTTTGATTGATACCCGAATTCTTTTAATTATTCGGGTAAGTTAATGATTTATTGAGTTTTGTTTTAAAAACAGATTGTATTTTTATTTGAAACATGGGAAGTCGTATTTTTACAGATATTTTTTTGTGTAAGTATGGCAGGAAGGCTATTAAAAAGTTGGGGGAATTGGGTACCTTGGCAGCTGTAATCAAATAAACTGTACCGATCATGTTTGGCTTCAATAAAAAAGAAACCCTGCGTAAAGAAAAATATAAGCTGTTGTGTGGCGCCAATTCGATGGTGTTTCTGGATAAGGACGATTTCGGGACCAAAGCACTGCTTTCTTATTTTGAATTGTTTAAAAGCGGGCGCGGTACAATCAGAAATTTGTGTCAGTCCAAATCGGCGGCTATGGATGAAGAGGTACATATCTTTGATTACAGTTATGTCGTTTCCACCGGAAAAACAACTGCCACTTTTGATCAGACCGTTTTTTTTGTCAATTCCAAAAAGCTTGGATTGCCTGAATTTAATCTGAAGCCTGAGCATCTGGGGCATAAAATAGCCACATTTCTGGGCTGGGACGACATTGATTTTGAACAATACCCTGTTTTTTCGGACAAATATCACCTGACCGGAGAGCATGAATCCTTCATCCGATCCACATTTGATGATGAGGTGCTTAAATTTTTTTCAAAAACCACGGGGTGGACGGTGGAAGCGGCCAACTATTATCTGATCTTTTACCATCAAAACAAGCTGGTACCCGAAAATACGCTGGCTGATTTCTACCGGCTGGGTCTGGGCATTTATGGTTTGTTTCAGGAAAGTGAAACTTAGCATCATATAACACCAGCTAAAAGCTTTCGCCCTATTTAGTTTCATGCCCTTTAATTCGGGATACATTACCGAGGTCGGTATGGGGCAATGATATTAATTATAATTTAATATGATTGTCATCATGCAGGTGATATGCAATCCTTTATTTATTTTGCACCCGTAATCAACAACAATTAAGAACTTATGCGTATACCAGTGGCTTATCTTTCGCCGGAGGATGCCCTCCAAATCATAAAAAACGGGGACCGGGTATTTGTACACGGCAGTGCCCAAACGCCGACCAATATGCTGCGGCACTTATCGATGCAGGCCGACCGGCTGCGCGATGTAGAGCTTGTATTTATCAGTGTGCTGGGCGAAATATTTGTGGACAAGCCCGGAATGCACGATTCATTTAAAATCAACGCCTTATTTGTATCTGAGCCTATCCGAAAAGATGTCAATGAGGGTCGGGCCGATTATGTACCTGTTTTTCTGAGTGAGATTCCGGAGTTATTTAAAAGAAATGTATTGCCTATTGATGTAGCTATAGTGCAGGTATCGCCTCCGGACAAACACGGGTATTGTTCTATGGGTGTATCTGTCGATGTAGCACGGTCGGCGGTAAATACGGCCAAAAAAGTGATTGCCCAGGTCAATCCAAATGTTCCGCGGACGCACGGTGATGGATTGATCCACACCAAAAGATTCAGTGCCATGGTATATTGTGAAGAGCCGCTGCACGAAGCATCGTTTGGGGGCCGGGTTGGTGCCGATGAAATAAAAATAGGAGAACATGTTGCCAATCTGATCGAAGACAGGAGTACCATCCAGATGGGTATCGGGGCCATACCTGATGCGGTATTGCGGTGTCTCGGCAATCATAAAGACCTGGGTGTACATACAGAAATGTTGTCGGACGGCATCATAGACCTGTTTGACAAAGACATAGTTACAAACAAGTTTAAAGCTATACATCCCAATAAAATAGTGACCGGATTTGCCCTGGGAAGCCGTCAGTTATACGATTATATCGACGACAATCCGGCGTTTACCTTTCTGGACATAGATTATGTCAATGATCCGCACGTCATCAAACGAAATCCCAAGGTAGTGGCGATCAACAGTGCCATAGAAGTGGACCTGACAGGGCAGATCTGTTCAGACTCCATCGGTACATTTCAGTTCAGTGGCGTTGGGGGACAGATGGATTTCCTTCGGGGCGCTGCTTTGAGTCAGGGCGGTAAACCCATTATTGCACTGCCTTCGAGGACAAATAAAGGATTGCCGCGCATCGTTCCTTATCTGAAACAAGGTGCCGGTGTGGTAGCAACACGAGCGCATGCCCATTACATCGTCACCGAATTTGGTGTGGCTTATCTCTATGGCAAAAACCTGCGACAACGGGCTAAAGCGCTAATCAGCATTGCCCATCCGGACGACAGGGAAGCGCTTGAAAAAGCATGTTTTGAGCGGTTTACTCTTTTTTAATTTGTGAATACAAAGCTGTTTCTGTACTTCTTGCACGCTGTGCGGAAGTAGGGTATTTAATTAATGAGACGTTATCGTGTGTAAAGGGAAACGCTGCATGCAACAACGGTCGGGTCTTTATTTTTCTATATTAAGCCAACCTTTATGTGCCCAAAATTAGTAAATGGCTTACGATGGCTTTGAGTAAAATATCCATACCGTCCTTATCTGCCTATCGGGCTATCCTCCATGCCTGTACCCCATTTATTACCCTAATGAAGTGGTTAGTTATTTTATTACCATTCTTTACAGCTAATACGATTTTTTGTCAAGTCAAAGGAGATTATATATGGTTGGGTGGTTATCAATTAAAACCAGAGGGTGGAAGAAAAGGATATGAGATGAACTTTGATGAAAAAAATGTTGAAGCCAAACAAATAGAATTTTCTTTAGGTTTCTCAGGCAATAATGCATCTATTTGTGATGATGACGGCAAACTTTTGTTTTACACCAATGGATGTGCCGTGATGAATAGGTATCATGAGGTGATGCCCAACGGAGATAGCATCAATGCGGGTCAGTGGTTTGACTTAATCTGGAAAGATTGTTTGTATGGATATCCTGGCGCTCAAAATTGCATAATAATTCAAAATGTAAAAAATGATAATGGATATTATTTAATTCAAACACCACGTATTTATTTTCAAGGGACAAAAGACTCTTCCACATTATATTATAGTTATATAGATATGTCTTTAGATGGTGGAAAAGGTGATGTGACATTAAAAAACATAAGATTTTATGATAAACTAGATTTGATTTATAGTTATACTACGGCCATCCAAGACAAAAAAGGTGATGGATTTTGGCTGATACAGCCCAAAATAGGTAGTAGTTATTTAAGATTTCATTTTGGAAAAGATGGCGTACAACAATATTCCGATTTAGAGTCTCACCAAATTTTCAACCGGGATAGGTCAAGCAGTGCAGGCACCGCAAAATTCAGTCCCGATGGAACTAAATATGCCTTGTACAATTATTATGATCAGTTGCATATCTATGATTTTGACAGAAAAACCGGAAACCTATCCAACCATCAGAAAATTGAGATATACCCGCAGCACTATATAGATATGAATCCAATTTTATTCAGCAGTGTGGAGTGGTCGCCTAATGGACGATTTATATATTGTGCATCTTCAGAAAAACTCCATCAGGTAGATACGTGGGAAGATGATCCACAAGATGGTGTAAGGCATATAGCAGATTATAACGGTACCCTTGATCCATTTCCCACTAGATTATTTCTGATGGCGCAAGGACCTGATTGTCGTATTTATATGACGCCCAAAAATGGGTCGTATTCACTACACGTGATCAATAAGCCAAACGAATTGGGTACAGCCTGTGACTTTGTGCAAAATGGCATCAAACTGCCCAACAGCAATAGCGGTACGCTGCCCAACTTCCCCCGATTTCGCGTCGATGAAGCCGATAAGTGTGACCCTACCATCACCTCTATCTTTGGTGACGATGTCTATTATCGAAAAGACCTCCCTATCTATCCCAATCCATCCACGGGTGTCTTTCGGGTCATGATGCCCGAAACATTTGTATCGGGTACTCTGGTCGTGACCGATATACATGGACAGATATTGGTAAAAAAATCAATAGATCATGTCAGTGTCTTTCAAGAGATAGATATTACCTCGTTAGCCGGTGGTTTGTATCATATAGAGATATATCCTACGGACAATAGTACACGGATTTTTTATGGCAAGCAGGTGGTGAAACTTTGACATATATTCCAATCCACAGAAGTCAATGTTGTGTTTGACCTGGTTGGTTGTGGCATTTAATGTGCTGAAGACCGGATGTCTGTTTTTTTGTAAGTTTTCCATTTCCCGGTGATGTTGCCGATTTTTATAAAGCCAAACTTATAGGTCATTTTGGTCCAGCTGTATCAGGCTAAAATTGGTTTCGTTTTTACTTTTGGAATTGGATATATATTTTTATATTTACCCTGATATTGACAAAGCCCCTTTGCCACAACAGAAGGCAAATCAGGCTTTGACCTGCGCTATTGCACTAATACAGGCATAAATATAAAAAACTATTCAACCATGCTTTCCCGCACTTCACATAACTGGCTCAGACTGACCTATATTTCGCAATTGCTGACCGCAGCGCTTCATTCACTCAGTTTTTTGAAGAAACCCCAACCCACCAATGAAACAGAAAAGCAGCTTATTGACCTGATGACTACTTATGAGCAGCCATTGGGTGGGGGATTTTCCCCTACTATGATGGATCTATTTACTTCGCTCAGTGCCTGCATGACGCTGCTGTGTTTACTGAGTGGATTAACATTGTGGTATTTAGTGAAACAACAAATCGGGGCCAAGACTTTAAAAGGGCTGATGGCCATCTATATGTTTGTATTTGGCATCGGTTTTATGGTCATGTTGTTCCTAACATTTCTGCCGCCTATCATTTGTTTCGGGTTGATATTTACGGGTGCTGCCGGTAGTTATTTTGCTTTGGGAAAGCTGGTCGGTCAACCTTAAAAAAATCGGGTTCGCAACGGACAATTACAGTGGGGATGGTTGTATTATCCCAAAATTCGCATTAGAAATTTACTGCGACAAAATCTGACTTTATCCCGTAATCTGTATCAGAAAATCTATTACGAAGCTAACATGCTGCAAATCAGAAGCTTCGCCTATTTATCTTCTCCGCAAAAGCACTTTGGCTCTCGCACAAAGTGTTTTGACTTCGCTAATCGCTCCTCGCTACGCTGTGGGGCGAAAGCTTCGTTTCACTTCGGCCACGAGCCATCTGTATGGCTCGAA